>Ga0194121_10001812_pt1 | contig 35016 bp, 41 predicted proteins | sample TA2MahCa50mmetaG_FD_148609 | JGI IMG/M metagenome (GOLD analysis project Ga0194121, IMG submission 148609) | Freshwater microbial communities from Lake Tanganyika, Tanzania - TA2015020 Mahale Deep Cast 50m | ecosystem: Environmental > Aquatic > Freshwater > Lake | place: Tanzania: Lake...
TGAGGTCCCATGTCGGCGGCTGGGTCAGGGAATCTGGCCCCAGCCCGCCACCAACCGTTCGCGCCCGGCGCCGTCGCAGCGGCCCTTCAGCCCCTCCACGATCCGGCAGGTGTTGGTGGTGAGGGTGACCATCAGGTTGTCACCGCCGGCATCGGCCCGCAGCGCTTGCGGGGCAATGGTGATTCCGCTGAGGCTGCTCACCCGCTGCAGCCGGCGGCCGGCGCGATCCTGTGGGAGGACCAGCCCCTCACCCCAGCCCTGGCACGCCGGCAGCTGGCGCTGATGCCCCAACGGGGGGAGATCAGCTGGAGCTTTCCGATCACGGTGCGGGAGTTGGTGGGTCTGGGGCGGCTGGCGGCACAACGCCCCGGCTGCTGCGATGTGGAGGCCGCCCTGCAACGGGTGGGGCTGTCGGCCCTGGCGGCCCGGCGCCTCGATCAGCTCTCCGGCGGCCAGCAGCAACGGGCTCTCCTAGCCCGCACCCTGGTGCAGCCGGCGCGGCTGCTGCTGTTGGATGAGCCCTGCGCGGCCATCGATCCGCCCACCCGCACGGAGTTGCTGCGGGTGATGGGCTCCCTGCGGGATGCGGGGCTCACCCTGCTGGTGACTAGCCACGACTGGGGGCCCGATCTCGACGCCTATGACCGGGTGCTGGTGCTCGATCGGCACCTGCTGGCGGACGGAACCCCCCAGCAGGTGCGGCAGGCCCTGGGCGACCTACGGCTGGGCCATCAGTGCGGCGGTTGAGCGGTTTGGCGGCCCTGGCAGCGGCGGCACAGCCCAAAGAATTCCAGGGTGTGAAACAGCATCTGGAAGCCCTCGGCGTGGTCCCCATGCAGCTCCACCTCGTGCATCGGGCAGTGCTCCAGCACCAGGGTGGTGCCGCAGTCCACACAGGTGAGGTGATGCTCATCGCGCTCCACCGGCGCAAACAGGGCTTCACCGCTGGGCAGGTGCCGGCAGCGGATCAGCCCCCGCTGCTGCAGTTGCCGCAGGTGGCGATACACAGTGGCCAGCCCCATGGGTTGGGGGCCCTGCCGCAGCAGGGCGTGCAGGTCTTGGCCGGAGAGTTCCCGATCCGCCAGCCGCAGCTGCTCCAGCAAAACCTGCTGGCGATCGCTGGAGGCGGCAACCTGGGTCGGCATGGCCGGGTGAACGGAGCAGCGACCTGATCCTATGGAGAGTGCGTGGTGGTTGCTGCCGTTGGCCCTGGCCCTGGTGGTGGGGGCCCTCTGCCCCATGGCCGGCACCCTGCTGCTGGTGCAACGGCGGTTGTTCCTGGCCAACCTGGTGTCCCATGCGGTGCTGCCGGGGCTGGCCCTGGCCTTGGCCCTGCGGCTCGATCCGGGGCTGGGCGGGGTGATCAGCGGTCTGGCCGGAGCCCTGCTGGCGGAGCGCTTCAGCCGCGGTGAGCGCCTGGCCCCCCCCGCCGATGACGCCGTGCTCAACACCGTGCTGGCCGGCTTTTTGGGGCTGGGGGTGCTGCTGATCCCACTGCTGGGCATCCGCGTGAATCTGGAGGCGGTGCTGTTTGGGGATCTGCTGGCGGCGGCACCGGTGGACCTGCTGCGCAGCCTGTTGGCCCTGGCGGCGCTGCTGCTGTTGCTGCGGCTGCGCTACCGCCAGTACGTGTATCTGGGGGTGGACCCGCTGGGGGCCGCCAGCGCTGGGCTGCCGGTGCGGCGCCTGCGGCTGCTGCTCACCCTGGTGACGGCCTTCACCGTGGTGAGTGCCATGGTGGCGGTGGGGGTGGTGTTGGTGATCGGTCTGATGGGGGCCCCGGCCCTGCTGGGGTTGCCGGGGGCCGCCAGCCTGCGTCAGGCCATGGGGCGCGCCGCGGTGGCCGGGGTGCTGCTCAGCGGCGGCGGCTACCTGCTGGCGTTGCATCCGGCGGTGAACCTGCCGCCGGGTCCGCTGATTGGGGTGCTGTGCATGGCGGTGCTGCCCCTGGCGGCCTGGCGGCAACGGCGATTGGCTTTAGCTGGGGGCTAGCCAGAGGGCCTGGCGCGCCGGCTTGGGGATCGGCTGCAGCCGCAGCGAACCGGCGTCGATCAACACCGGTTGCGGTTCTTTCATGCCGCGGGCCCGCAGGGTGAGCAGCAGCTGCCGGCGGCTGGGGTCGTAGAGCACCGGAGCGCCGGGCTCCGCCTCCCAACCGTCCAGGCTGCGGCGCCGCAGGGGCTGGCCGCTGCGGCTCAGTTCGAGCACTTGGGTGCTGGCGCCGGAGCGCCAATCGCTCAGCAGCAGCCAGCTGCGCTCGCCACCCCGCTCGCAGGCACTCCCCAGCACCGCCGCCTCCCCCAGCCACAGCTGGCGGGGGGGCTGCCCCGGCTCCACCAGCTCCAGGGAGCGGCGGTAATCGGGCCAGTGGCGCACCAGCAGGGCCCGGCCGCCGAGGGGGCAGAAACTGCTGAGGTCGCGGCTGCCGGGCAGCAGTTGCCGCCGTGGCGGCCCCCCCGGCAGGTTGCGCAGGCTGAGGCCCTCCAGCTCGGGCACCACCAGCCCCCCGCCTTCCGGCAGCAGCTGCATTGGGCCGGAGGCCTCCAAGGCCAGCTGCCGCTGGCCTTCCCCCCGGGGCCAGAGGCTGGTGGTGGCGCGCCCCAGGGCCTTGCTGCTCCATTGGGCCAACAGATCGCCGCGGCGGTTGCTGCTCAGGTGGGCAAACAGCAGGGGCTCCGGCAGCAGCGCCCGCCGCTGATCGGGTTGGGGATGGGTCTCGCCGGCCCCAGCGGGGCGCAGGGCCCGCTGCCGCAGGGGCACCAGCCAGAGGCGATCACCACTCACCAGGGCCACCCCGGAGCCGTCCCCCAGGGGGCGCAGGGCGCTGATGCGCCCCAGCACCGGCGTGAGCGGCAGCCAGCGGCCGTTCCGCCCCTGCAATTGCAGTTGTTCACCGCTGCCCACCGGACTCACCACCAGCAGCCAGGGGCGGGGATCCCAGAGCCAGCGCTGGGGCCGCAGGGCCAGGCCGCGGCGATCCAGGCCGGCGATCAACAGCTCGATCGGCCCCGTGATCGGTTGCCGGCCCTCCAGCAGCAGCCGCAGGGGGTTGCCCTCCCCCAGCCACTGGTGGGTGAGGGGGGGCGTGAGCCGGCTGGCAGCCGCCAGGCTGGGGCGCGCCATGGGGCGGCTGAACAGCAGATCCAACGCGGCGGGGCCGGAGCTGGTGGCGCTGGAGCGCAGCTCCAACAGGCGCGGCGGCCGGCGCAACAGCAGCTGCTGTTGCAGCAGGGCCAGGGCCAGGCCGCCCCCCAGCAGCAGCACCAGGCGTCGGTTCATGGCTCCAGGGGCCGCGCCGGCCGCGGGATGGGCCGCAGCCGCTCCACCAGCACCACGCTGCGGGGGCTGCCGTTGTGGCGCTCCACCCCCATGCGCCCCTCCAGGGCGAGCCATTGGTCGGCCCGTGGTTGGTATCCCGCGGGCCAGCGCACCGGCAGGCCGATCGGCGTGGCATCCGCCAGGCAACAGCGCACCAGCAGGCGCCCCAGCTGGGGCCGGTCCCCCGGTTGGGGCAGCACGAAGCCGCTGATGCGCACGGGATCTCCGGCGTAGAGCTGCGGGTCCGGTTGACTGCGCAGCAGGCGCACCCAGTCGGTGAGGCTGCGCTGGCCCGGGGGCAGTTGGAAGTCGAGTTGCAGCTCGGCCCCCAGGTCGCTGCTGCGGTTGGAGGCCAGATCGCTGAAGGAGGGGTTGGGGGGAATCAGGAGCACCGCCAGGGCCACGGCGGTCGCCAGCAGCCAGCTGCGCCGGTTGGTGGTTTGCGTCCCCCGCCCGAGGGCTTGCTGGAGGCCAAGGGCCAGGAGCACGAAGCCGCTGAGGGCCACCAGGGGGTGGAACACCCCGCGCAGCAACAGCTCCAGCCGGCCACTCAGGCTGCTGCCCAGCAGCACCGCACCCCAGAGGGCAAGGGCCAGTCCCCGCAGCACGGTTCCCCTCACAGCAGCGCCAGGTTCACCCATTGCCCCAGCAGCAGCACCGCCACGGCGGCGGTGGCGGCGGTGAGGGCGATGGCCCGGGGCCGCAGCACCACCCCGAACAGCCCCAGCAGTTTGAGGTCCACCACCGGCCCCAGCACCAGGAAGGCCAGCAGGGCGCCGGGGGTGATCTGGGCGGCGAAGCCCAGGGCCAGGAAGGCATCCACGCTGGAGCACACCGACACCACCACCGCCAGCAGCATCAGGCTGAGCACCGAAAGGGTGGGGCTGGAGCCCACCGCCAGCAGCCAGGCCCGTGGCAGCAGGGTTTGCACGAGGGCGGCGATGGCGCAGCCCAGCACCAGCAGGCTGGCCAGATCCAGAAATTCGCGGCTGCTGTGGTCGAGCACGGTGGCCCAGCTGGGGCGCGGTGTCCCGGGGCTGGAGCGGGGCTGCGCGGGTTCGGCCCCCACCAGCCCGGAGCGCCGCTCCAGCAGACCCACCACCGCCAGCGGCTGCCCCAGGCGCCGCTCCTCCAGCAGGGCCGGCTCCAGCAGCTCCCCCTCCGGCAGCTGTTGCAGCACGGCGGCCAGGGCCAGGGCCAACAGCAGCGCCCCCAGGGGGCGGGCCACCAGCAACCAGGGTTGGTGGGGAAAGGCCGCCCAGGTGCTGGCCAGCACGATCGGGTTCAGCACCGGCGCCGCAAACAGGAAGCCCAGGGCGGTGCCCAGGGGGGCGCCGTCCGCCAGCAGCCGCCGGGCCACGGGCACGTTGCCGCATTCACAGGCCGGCAGGGCGAAACCCAGGCCCGCCCCCACCAGGGGGCCCAGCAGGGGGTGCTGCGGCAGCCGCCGCAGCCAGCGGCCCCCGGGGCTCAGCCAGCGGGCCAGACCCGCGATCAACACCCCGATCAGCAGAAACGGCAGGGCCTCGAGCAGCAGGCCCTGAAAGATGGCCCAGGCGGTGGCCAGCCGGTTCAAGGGCTTGGGGCGAATCAGCCCATCATCGCTGCGCCTTGAGTGGTTGGGGCTTGAGGGCGTCGGGGGTGCCGCCGATGTTGCGGAGGCTGGGGAGCTGCGGCAGGGGCTTGAGTTCGTCCTGCACGAGGGAGCCCAGCAGCTCGGGCCGGTTGGACTCGAAATGCAGATGCGGGCCGCTGCTCCAGATGCCGGTGTTGCCGCAGCTGCCGATCACTTCGCCGCGGCGGTAGCTGCCGGGGGCGCTGGCGTTCTCCAGGTGGCTGTAACTGGTGCGCAGGCCGTCCGAGCCATTCAGCACGAAGGTGATGCCGTGGGTGAGGCTGCGCTCCTGGCTGCCCCGGCCGTCATGGGCGGCGCGCACCGGGGTGCCCGGAATGCAGGCGATGTCGATGGCGGGATGACCCGGCCGCACACCCTGCGTGATCACCCCCGGCATGGGATGCAGCAGCTGCAGGGCCGGGATCAGGATGGCAACAGGCAAGATACGATCCGCTACTGAAATCGGAAGCGAATCTTAAGTTACGACGCGTGGGATTCGTCTGTCGCCTATGCGACCAAGCGCCCCCATTCCCCGATGGCTCCTCCGCTCACCCTTGCCCAGGCCTCACGCTTCTGGTGGCAGCTGGGCTGGTGAGGGCTCAGCCCGCGTACCAGCTGGGCACCGCCTCGTAGCAGGCGGCGTTTTTGTGGTTTTCGCGCGCCTCCACCTTCCAGCAGCAGCTGCGGCCGCCGTCGCGGCTCTGCAGCAGCCCATTGGCCCAGTGCCAGACCAACTGGGCGCTGGCCTCCATGCCCACGTTGTCCATCACCCGCAGGTCGAGGGCCCCCTGCGCGTGAAGGGCCTGCCACTGCTCCAGCAGCGGGTCGTCGGCATTCACCAGAAAGGTGTGGTCAAACTGCTGCGCCAGCTGGGTCTCCAGGGCGCCCAGGCTGGAAAAATCCACCACAAACCCATGCTCATCAAGGGCCGTGGCCTGGAACCAGCAGGTGAAGCTGCGGCTGTAGCCGTGCACGAAACGGCAATGGCCGGGGTGCCGCCATTGGCGGTGGCAGCAGGGGTAGCCGCTGAAGGTCTTGCTGCAGGTGTGGGCGGCGGTCATGCCGGAAGGGCTGTTGCGGTGGTGGCTGCTGCGGGAAGATCGGAGCAGATGACGCACCGCCCTTGCAGGCATCATTTCAGGCCCCGGATCCGGCCCTGATCGGCTCCCTGCGTTTTAACGAAGCCGGGCTGATCCCCGCCGTGGCACAGGACTGGCTCGATGGCGCCGTGCTGATGGTGGCCTGGATGAACCGCGAGGCGATCGAGCGCACCCTGGCCAGCGGAGAGGTGCACTACTGGAGCCGCTCCCGCCAGGAGCTCTGGCACAAGGGGGCCACCAGCGGCCACATTCAGCACCTGCGGGGCCTGCGGTACGACTGCGACGCCGACGTGCTCCTGCTCACGGTGGAACAGGCCGGCGAGGTGGCCTGCCACACCGGCGCCCGCAGCTGCTTCTACGACGACGGCCCCGCCCCCAGCCCCGGTGGCCCCCAGGCGGCGGCGCCGCCGGCGGATGTGTGCACGGAGCTGATGCGGGTGATCGAGGGGCGCCGCGATCAGCCCGAACCCGGCAGCTACACCAACAAGCTGTTGGAGGGGGGCGACAACCGCATCCTCAAAAAAATCGGCGAGGAGAGCGCCGAATTCGTGATGGCCTGCAAGGACGGCGACCCCAGCGAGATCGCCGGCGAAGCGGCCGACATCCTGTTCCACCTGCAGGTGGCCCTGGCCCACCACGGTGTCAGTTGGCGCCAGGTTCAGCAGGTGCTGGCCCAGCGCCGGGGCGCACCCCGCCGCGCTTGAGCCGCACGGGGCTGCCGTGCCGCAGCCCCATGGCCCCCGACACGATCACCCGCTCCCCCGGCTCCAGCCCCTGCAGCACCGGGTAGCGGTTGCCCTGCAGCGGCCCGATCTGCACCGGCCGCTGCAGGGCGATGGCGGTGCCCGGGGGCAGCCTCTTGAGGGCCTCCAGGTCGGCGCGGCCCGGGTCGCGCCGGAGCTGCTCGAGGTTGCCCACCACAAACACAAACGCCTGCCCGAACTGGCGGCTCACCGCTTCGAACGGCACCGCCAGCTCCTGCTCACTGCCCAGCACCACCCGCGTGCGCAGCCGCTGGCCGTTGCGCAGCCGGCCATCGGCGTTGTTGATGGTGGCCTTGGCCAGCAGGGTTTGGGTGCCGGCGCTCACACCGGGATCCACCTGGCTGATGCGGCCCTGGGCCACGGGTTGGTCGCCGCTGGATGCCAGCAGCTGCACCGGCTGCCCCGGCTGCAGTTGGTTGAGCTGACCCGCCGGCACATCGATCCGCGCCAGCAGCCGCTCGTTGCGGATGATGCGGCTGAAGGGGGTGCCGGCCGCCAGCACATCCCCCGGCTTGATGCTCAGATCCCCCATCACCCCGCTGATGGGGGCGCGGATGTCCTTGTAGGCCAGGTCCGCCTGTTTGGCCCGCAGTGCTTCGCGGGAGCCGATGGCATTGGCCTGGTATTCCTCCGCCTGCAGGGCACTGGCGGCCCCCTGGGTCACCAGACCCCGGAAGCGCTGGTAGGCCAGTTCATCCCGTTTGGCCTTGGCCCGCAGCGCCTGCACGTCAGCCCGCAGCTGGGTCTGGTCCAGCACCACCAGCAGCTGGCCGGCCCGCACCCGATCGCCGGTGCGCACCAGCAACCGCTGCACCCGGCCCCCCGCCTGGGCCGCCAGGTCGATTTCTTCGGTGGCCTCGAGGGTGCTCACCGTGTTGAGGGTCTGCTCGAAGCGCTGGCTGCCCACGGGTGCGGCCCCCACCAGGGTCGGTGGCCGCCGTTTGCCCCCATCGCAGCCCGCCAGAGCCAGCAGCAGGGCCGTGAGGGCCGTTGCCCCGGCGGCGGCCAGGCGATGGCGCCCGATTCCCATGCCCCCGCCGTGTTGCTCAGCCATGCTGTCGCGCCCGCCAGCGGGATTGGTGCTGCAGCTCCCAACCCTTGATCACCCGATAGACGCTCGGCACCACGAACAGGCTCAGCAGGGTGGACACCAGCAGCCCCGAGAACACCACGGTGCCGATACTGATGCGGCTGCCGGCGCTGGCGCCACTGGCCAGCAGCAGCGGCACGAATCCCGCCAGGGAGGAGAGGGCGGTGAGCAGGATCGGCCGCAGGCGGCTGAGGGCCGATTCGCGGATCGCCGCCTCCAGCGGCAGCCCCTCCCGCAGCCGCTGGTTGGCAAATTCCACGATCAGGATGCCGTTCTTGGCCGCCAGGGCCACCAGCACCAGCAGGCCCATCTGGCCGTACACATCCAGGGGCAGGCCCCGCAGCACCAGCCCCCCCAGGGCCCCCAGCAGCGCCAGGGGCACGGTGATCAGGATGATCAACGGATCGAGCAGGTTTTCGTAGAGGGCCGCCAGCACCAGCCCCATCACCAGCACCGCCAGCAGGAACACCCGCAGGCTGCCGCCCCCCGCCAGCTGCTCCTCCCGGGCCAGGCCCGCCCACTCCAGATCCGTGTCGCTGCCCCCCAGCCGCTGCTGCAGTTGCTCCAGTTCTGCCATCGCCTGGCCGGTGCTCACCCCCGGCGCCGGCAACGCCCGGATCGTGATCGCCCGCACCAGCCGGCTGTGGTTGATGGTGCTGGCCCCGGTGGCTGGCAGCACCCGCACCACCTGCCCCACGGGGATCAACTGGCCGCTGCGGCTGCGCACCTGGAGGCTGAGCACATCCTCGGGGCCGCGGCGCCCCGGGCCGTCCAGCTGCACGATCACGCGCCGCACCTGGTCGGCCTCGAAGCTGTCGTTCACATAGCTGCTGCCGAAGCTGGCGCCGATGGTGGACACCAGCGTGTCGAGGTCGATCCCCAGGGAGGCCAGCTGCAGGCGGTCGGGTTCGAGCCGCAGCAGCGGTGCATCGGCGCTGAAGCGGGTGCTGACGCGCTCGAAGCGGCCGCTGGCGTTGGCGGCACGGATCAGGGCCTGGGCCCGTTGGGCGAATTGATCGAGGCTCAGCTGGCCGTTGCTGATGTCCAGCAGCTCCAGCTCCAGGCCCCCTTCGCTGCTGAAGCCCCGCACGCTGGGGGGCGGGCTCAACTGCACGCTGGCGTCACTGATGCGCCGCCCCAGGGCGCGGTTGAGGCGCTGGGCCACCGCCGCGGTGCTGCTGTCTCCGCCGCCCCGCTGGCCGATGGGCTTGAGCCGGATGAACACGCTGCCCTTGTTGGGGCTGCTGTCGCCGAAGGAGCGTCCGGCGTAGAAGTTGGCACTGGCCAGGCTGGGCTCCCGCTCCACCACCGCCCGCACCTGCTCCAGCACCGCTTCGGTGCGCTGCAGCGACGACCCCTCCGGCAGCACCACCACCCCCCGCAGTTGGCCGTTGTCCTCCTGGGGGATGAAGGCGGTGGGCCGCAGCGACAGCCCCACCGCCGTGAGCAGCAGCCCCAGGGCCAGGGCGATCAGCACCCGGCGGCGCCGCTGCAGGCAGCCCTCCAGCCAACGGCCATAGGGCCGCTCGAGCCCCTCGAGCCAGCGCCGCGGTGGATCGATCCAGCGCAGCAGCCAGGCCGGTTCCCGCTGTTCAGCGTGCAGAAAGCGGCTGGCGGCCACCGGCGTGAAGCTGATGGCGTTGAAGGTGGACACGATGATCGCCGCGCCGATGCTGATGGCGATCGGGGCGTAGAGCCGCCCGAGGCTGCCCTGCAGCCCCAGCACCGGCAGAAACACCACCACCAGCACCAGGGAGGTGGCGATCACGGCGCCCCCCAGCTCCGCCATGGCCCCCCGTGCCGCCGCCAGGGGGGAGGCGCCGCGCTCCAGCCGCCGGCCGATGTCCTCACACACCACGATGGCGTCATCCACCACCAGGCCCGAGGCCAGCACCATGCCGAACAGGCTGAGGGTGTTGATCGAGCTGCCGGAGAGCTTGATCAGGCTGATCGACCCCAGCAGCGACACGGGCACCGCCAGGGCGCTGATCAGGGCCAGGCGGCTGTTGCCCAGCCCCAGCAGCAGCGCCAGGAACACCAGCACCACCGCATCCCGCAGGCTGCCCGTGGCTTCGGCGATGCTCTCGCGCACGCTGTCGGCTTCGTTGACGATCAGCTGCAGGTCGAGCCCGGGGGGGAAGCGGGGCTCCAGTTCGGCGATGGCCTGCTCCAGCCGCTCGCTCACCGCCAGGGCGTTGCTGCCGTCGCGCTGGTACACCGCCAGGGCCACGGTGGGGTCGCCCCGCAGGTTGGTGGCGATGGTGTCGTAGGTCTCGCTGCCCAGGTCGACCCGGCCGATGTCGCGCAGCAGCACCACGCCCCCCTCCGGGCCGCGGCCCACCACCAACTGCTCCAGCTGCTCCGGGCTGCGCAGGCGCCCCTCCATCCGCAGCGGCAGGGTGGTGGCCTGGTCCGGCGGGCCGGGTTCATCGCCCGTTTGCCCCAGGGCCGCCAGCACGTTCTGGGCCTCCAGGGCGCGGCTCACATCGGCGATGGTGAGTTGCCGCTCCAGCAGGGCCGATGGGTTGAGCCACAGCCGGAAGGCCAGGGGGCTGCCGCCGAAGAGGCTCACGCTGCCCACCCCCTCCACCCGCTGCAGCCGCTCCTTCACCACCTGGTTCACCCAGCCGCTGAGGAACTGGGGGCCGTAGCGGCCGTCGCGGGCGCTGAAGCTGAGCACCATCAGCAGGTCGTCGCTGCTGCGGCGCACCTGCACCCCCAGCCGCGCCACCGGTGCCGGCAGTTGCCGCAGCACCTGGTTGGCTTCGTTCTGCGCGTTGATCTGGTTGAGCTCCGGTTCACCCCCCTCGAAGCTGAGGGTGATCGCGCTGCCGTTGGCGCTGCTGCTGGAGCGAATCGTCTGCAGCCGCTCCACACCGTTGAGCTGTTTCTCCAGCAGGGCCGTCACCCCCTGTTCCACCACCTCCGGGTTGCCCCCCGGGTAGGTGCTGCGCACCGTCACCCGGCCGGGGGCGATCTGGGGCAGGTTCTCCACCTGCAGGCCCCCGAGGCTCAAGGCCCCCAGCAGCAACAGCAGCAGGCTCAGCACCAGGCTGAACACCGGCCGGCGCAGGAACAGATCGGAAAGGGTGCGCCGCGGTGGGGTCATGGCTGCTCCAGCCCGGGTTGTTCCTGCAGCCACCGCAGGGTGGCCCGATCCCGCGGACTCAACTCCAGCACCGGCTTGGCCCCCGGCTGGGCGGCCATGGCATCCCCGGCCCGGTCGCTATGGCCCCAGAGCCCGAAGGCATGGCCCAATTCATGCAGGGCCGTGGCCTGGATGGCGAGGGGGGCCTGCCCCGGGCTGATCAGCACCTCCACCCGCGGCTCCAGCTGCCAGGGGCCGCCCCGGCGCACCTCCAGCAGCTGCAGCAGCGCCCGGCCGTGGCTGGCCCGGTTGGCCTGGATCGGCGGCCGTCGTCGTTGCACCAGCACCTGGGCTTGGGTGGGCTCATCCACCACCGTGATCGCCAGCTGCCGTTGCCAGGTGGCGAGGGCCGCCAGCACGGCGCCGTGCCAGCGCTGCTGCCAGATGCCGGTGGGCCCCCGCTCGGTGATGGGCTCCACCCATACGCACCAGTGCCGGCGGCTCGGCCAGCCGGCGGGGGTGGGCCGCAGGGCGTGGCGGTAATCAGCGCTGGCCGCAGGCGGGGGCGGATCCGTTGGGGCCGGCCGCGCGGGGGGGCTCCAGGGCCGCACCTCCGTGGCGATCCCGCAGGGCAGTGTCGCGGCGGGCAGGTCCACGGGAGCTGGGGGCTCAGGCTGTCTGGGGGTTCAGGCCGAGGGCAGGCCCACGCCGCGGGCCATCAGGGTGGCCAGCAGCGGCACCAGGGCGAAGCCCACCAGCTCGATGTTGAGGATCCAGGCCAGGCGGTTGGCCAGGGCTTCGCTCACCTGGGGCAGTTCCCCCTTGCGCAGCGGGATGGCCCAGAGGATGTAGGTGATGGTGGGGTACAGCGACAGGCCACCCACCCCCAGGTAGAGCCCCACCTTCCACCAGAACAGGGGGTTCTCGGTGTAGAAGTCGCTGCCCTGGCCGAAGTAGAGCACCCGCAGGATGCCGCTCACCAGCAGGGCCAGGGCCGCCAGGCCGTACACCACATCGGTGATCACCATCAGGGTGGCGTCCTGTTTGTTGGGGTTGGGCTGGATCAGCCGGCGCTCCAGCACCAGGGCCCCGAAACACACCATGAAACTGAGGTAGTGCACGTAGGCCACGCCGGCCCGGGGCAGCACGGCGGAGACATCAGCGAACAGGGCCGCGGTTGCGGTCATGGCGGGGTTTCTGGGTGGGTTGACCGTAGCGAGCGGTCCCGCCGGTCGTCGTCACCGGGAACACCCGGCGGGAATGTTGAAGCAAATGCAGGGATTGTGATGGCAATCTGCAGTTGCGAAGCAATCGTGAATTCGCGAAGCAAAAGTGAAAGTCGGAAGCCTTTTGGTTGCTTTTCTTTTGCAGCGAAAAAGACCCTAGGTTCGAAACAGCGGCAACGGAACAACATGGCTAGCTCGCTGAGCGCCTTTCTCGGGGAAATCGGACGCCATCAGCTGCTCACACCCGAGCAGGAATTGATGATGGGCCGCAAGGTACAAGCCATGGTGGTGCTGCAGGAGCGCTGCACCATGGCTGGTGGCGTGGGCGATGCCTGCGATTACAACGACATCGAAAAGCGCACCATGCGCGTGGGTGAGCGGGCCAAGGATCAGATGATCACCGCCAACCTGCGCCTGGTGGTGAACCTGGCCAAGCGCTACCAGGGCAAGGGCCTCGACCTGCTGGATCTGATCCAGGAGGGCACCCTGGGGCTCACCCGCGCGGTGGAGAAATACGACCCCACCCGCGGCCACCGCTTCAGCACGTATGCCTACTGGTGGATTCGTCAGGGTCTCAACCGTGCCCTCTCCACCCAGAGCCGCACCATTCGCATTCCGGTGAATGTGAATGAAAAACTCACCCGCCTGCGGGCGGCCAAGGCCCGTTTGCTGCAACGCAATGGCATCCTCCCCAATGCCAAGCAGTTGGCGGTGGCGATGGACCTTCCCCTGGAGGAAGTGGAGGAGCTGCTGGGCTGTGAATTGCGCAGTGTCACCGTCAGCCTGCAGGGGGTGGTGAAGTCGAAATCCGACCCCACGGAACTGGTGGATGTGCTCCCCAGCGATGAGCTGCCGCCCATGGAGCGCTGTGAGCTGGCGGAGCGCAACGCCGCCGTGTGGAAGCTGTTGGATCAGTCCAACCTGACCCCCAAGGAGCGCACCGTGGTGATGCTGCGCTTCGGCCTCGATGGCAGCAACGAATGGCGCACCCTGGCGGAGGTGGCGCGCCTGCTGGGCTGCAGCCGTGAGTATTGCCGCCAGGTGGTGCAGCGCGCCCTGCGCAAGCTGCGCAAGGCCGGCATCCAGAGCGGCCTGGTGGAGGTGGGCTGAGGCCTGCCCGCCCGTGGGTGCTGAACCCATTGATGCGGAGGTGATCTCCAGCAGCGAGGTGGATGAGGGTGCCCTGCGGCGTCTGCTGCGCCGTGCCGGGCGCACCATCGCCCGCCCGGCCCTGGAGTGTCTGGAGCTGCTGCTCGATGCCGACACGCCGCCCCCGGTGAAGCTCACGGTGCTGGCGGCCCTCACCTATCTCTTGGTGCCGCTGGATCTGGTGCCGGATTTCATCCCCGCCGCCGGCTTCAGCGACGACCTCGTGGCCCTCACCGCCCTGCTGGGGATGTGCGGCCGTCACATCACCCCGGCCATCCGGTTGCGGGCGCAACGCAAACTGGATGCCTGGTTCCCCCCCGGGCGCTGATGGCCACCCTCACCCCCGACCAACTGGAGGATCTTCAGGGCTTCATCAAGGACTGGCTGCGCCACACCGGTCGCACCCAGGCGGACCTGCGCCGCGCCCTGCGGGCCAGTTCGATCCGCATGCCGGTGCTGCTGGAGGAGCTGCTGCGGGTGCACAGCCGCGAGGGGCTCACGGGTTTGGCCCAGAAGCTGTGTGAGATCGAGGCCCTCTGGCAGGGGGAGGATGCCGGTGCACCGGGCGATGGGGCCCTGCCGCCGGCCCTCGACGATTCCTTCGGCCAGTTGGATCTGTTGCTGGAGGAAATCCGCCAGATCGCGCCGGACTCGCCAAAGTAGGGGTTGATCGTTCCACCTCAACCCCCATGCGGCATCCGCGCGTGTCCGTTTCGCCCCTTGGCTTGGGGGCCTCGGCGCTGATGGTTGGCGCCGCCCTGGTGGGGGGCTCAGCCTCACCGGTGCTGGCCCAGGCCGGCAGCTACATGCTGGGTCCCGGCAGCAATGTGGGCCCCTCCACCCGGGTGGTGCCGAAGAACTGCGTCACCGCCAAGGACGGCAGCATCACCTGTGACACCCAGATTGTGAATCCCCCGGGGGATACGCCGGCTAAGCCCATTTACGAACCGTTCAAGAATTGAGCGGCAACCCGAGACCCGTGTTCAGCGACGAGGGATTCCTGCGGGCCATCACCCGCTTTGAGCGCAGCCTGGCCAAGGTGCTCTCCAGCCTGCTCACGGCGGTGCTGGTGGTGGCCAGCCTCCAGTTGGTGCTGGCCCTGGGCTTCGATCTGCTGGATCTGCGGGTCGAGTGGACCGGCGAGGGGCTGATCCGTTTGTTGGATCAGGTGTTGGTGCTGCTGATCGCCCTGGAGGTGCTGCAGAACCTCACCGCCTACCTGCGCGACAACGTGGTGCAGATCGAGCTGGTGTTGGCCACGGCCCTCACGGCCGTGGCGCGGAAGCTGATCGTGATGCCCCCCGGGGTGCAGAAGAATCCCTCCGATCTGTTGGGGCTGGGGTTCGCCGCGGTGGCTCTGGCGGCGTCCTACTGGCTGGTGCGCCAGTCACACATCAGCCGGCGGCCCTCCAGAACAGGGCTAACCACAGGGTCCCCGGAGCCGGATCCGTTGCCACCACGCGATGGCGGCGGCGGGGCGTGATCAGCAGGCTGTCGCCGACGCAGAGGTCGCGAACCTGGGCTTCATTGGCGAACTGCAGTCGGGCACTGCCCCGTAACACCACCACCCATTCCAGCTCCGGCTGGTCGTACCAGAACCCCTCCGCACTGCTGGCCAGGCAGGAGTGAATGCACTCCAGCCGCCAGCCGTTGCCGCTGGCCAGCACCGTGGTGCGTTCGCTGCCTTCGGCGGGGCAGGGGCTACTGAGCAGATTGCGCTGATCAGGGGGGGGCGCCGTTGCCGCCGCCGCTGCGCCCTCGACCTCCGCGGGGCCATCGCCCCAGCGGCGCCCGATCGAGAAGCCGTGGCGTGCCGCCAGGTTCACCACTTCGTGGTGCTGGCTGCACTGGCGCAGGGCCTCCCGCAGCTGCGGTTGCTGTTCGCTCAGGGCCACGAAGGCGTTCAGCTGCCTCACCTTCTCCAGGAATTGCTGCAGCTGGGCTTCGGCCATGGCTTCAGGTGGTGCTGGGGTTCTCAGTGTGGCCCCAGGGGTTTGTGCATGCGGAAGCGCTGGAACGGCACCCCCTGGATCAGCAGGGCCTCCCGCCAGCTCACCCGCCAACCTTCGGCGCTGAACAGCGGTTGCGAGAGCAGGCTCGCTTCGGTGTGCAGCTGGTGGCAGCCCGCCCGCCGCGCCTGCTCCTCCACGGCCCGCAGCAGCTGCCGGCCCCGCCCCTGCCGCTGGCTGCGGGGCCGGCAGTAGAGCAGGGCGACGCGATCGGCGGGCAGCCGCAGGGCGAAGGCTTCCCCCGTGCCATCGGCGGAGCAGCTCATCAGCCCTTCGCCATGGCGCAGGCTGTCCCCCAGCTGATCGGCCCAGTGGCTCCAGGCGCGGCGTTGCCGCTCCGAATACAGCGAGGCCTCCGCATGCTGCACCGCCTCGAGATAGATCTCCCGCAGGACATCGAGATCCGCCAGAACCAATGGCCGCAGGGGATGTGGCTGCACAGGCTTGTGCTGATCCATGTCACAGCTCGCTCACAGTTTGCGGTGATTGTTCTGCCATTCAAGGCGGATTGGCATGGTCACTCTTGCAGTGATGCTGTAAGTTCGCGGTGTTGATTAATCACTGCACCACAGCAATGCTCACTGGATCTGATCTACTGGCCAAGGTGAAAGAGCTTGGCGATGTGGGCAAGTCGGAGATTGTCCGATCCTGCGGTTATGTGTCGTCCAAGAAGGATGGCGGCGAGCGGCTGAACTTCACCGCCTTCTACGAAGCGCTGCTGGAGGCCAAGGGTGTTGAGCTCTCCGGTGGCGGCAAGGTGGGCAAAGGCGGCCGCAAACTCAGCTATGTGGCCACCGTGCAGGGCAACGGCAATCTGCTGATCGGTAAGGCCTACACCGCCCTGCTGGATCTCCAGCCCGGCGATGAGTTTGAAATCAAGCTGGGTCGTAAGCAGATCCGTTTGATCCCCGTGGGCTCCAGCGAAGACGACGAGGATTGATCCCTAGGGATTGATGCGCTGGGCCCTTAGCCCAACGTCACGCTCACCACAGCCGGTGGCTCCTTGTGAATCCCCTCGCCGTTGGCGGGGGGATTTGTTTTGGCGGCAGCTGTCCTCGGCGGTGCCGCCGCCTCCTCCACCAGTGTGCTCTGGAAGCTGGCGGGCGTGCAGCTGAGCAGCACCAGTTGCACCCCCTGTTGCATGCCGCGGCGCAGCATGCGCGTGAGGCCGAGGAGCCGCTCCGGATCGCTCTGGCTGAAGGCGTCATCGAACACCAGCGGCAGGCCGTTGTCGTAGGCGGGGAGTAACACCTCCGCCATCGCCAGCCGCAGGGCCGCCGCCAGTTGTTCGCGCATGCCGCCGCTGAGTTGGCCGAACCCGTAGGCCTCCCCCCGCTGGCGCAGCTGCAGGTTTTGAAAGCCCTGTTGGGGGTCAAAGCTCAGCAGCGTCACCCCCGGTTCGCTCCCCAGTTCCGCCAGGTAGGGGCGGATCGCCTCCCGGAGCGGTTCGCTGTAGCGGTTGGCCAGCTCCGCCTGGGCCCGATGGAACCGCTGTTGCAGCAGCTGCAGGGACTGGCCCTGGCGCTCCAGCCGTTGGCGTTCCGCCTGGGTTTCCTCCCAGCGGGCCTGCTGCTGTTCCAGCTCCGCCTGGGGGTTGAGGGCCCCGAGGCTCTGGCACAGCTGCTCCGCCTGCCCCCGCTGGCTGAGCAGCTGGCTTTTCTCCTGCTCCAGCGCCTCCAGGGCCGCCTCCAGGGTTGCGGGGGATCCCCCATCCCCGGTCCGCAGGGGCTCGAGCTCCGCATCGATCTGCTGCAACTGCCGTTGCCCCTCCTGCAGGGCGCTGGGTGCATCGTTCCCCAGGGCCTGCAACCGCTCATCGATCACCCGCAGGGAGCCCTCCAGTTGGGCCAGCCGGCTGCGCAGGCTCTCCAGCTGGCCCTGCAGCTGCTGCGCCTGGGCCTGCCGCCGCTCGTGCTCCTGGGCCCGCCGCTCCAGGTCGCGCCCCAGGGCGCTGCCGCTGGCTTTGAGCTGCTGCAGCCAGGTGTCCAGGTCGTGACGCTCCAGGTGCTGCGGATCCCCTGGTGCATCGGGCCTTTGGGCCAGCTGCTCGAGGGGGCGCTGTTGGTCCTGGAGGGCTCTCTCCAGCCGCTGGCGGCGCGGTTCCAATTGCCCCAGCCGCTCCTCCAGCCCCGCCCAGGGGATGGCCCGCGCCGCCTGGCGCAGGTTGGTGAGCTGGGTGTCCAGGCTGCGGCGCCGCCGCTCGATCTGTTCGGCCTCCTCGCTGCTGCCCACCCCCAGCTGTTGCCGTTGCCGCTGGAGCCGTTGTTCACCCTCTTGGCGTTGGCGCAGCAGGGCCGGCAGGGTGTCGCCCCCACCCGGGCTGAGCCGCAGCACCACCCCCGTGCCGATCCGCAGCTGCACCGGTTGGCTCAGCAGCCGCTGATCACCGGGCCCCAGGGGCGCTGCCTCCCCCTCCAGCGCCAGGGGCTGGTCGCTGGCGATCACCTCCAGCCCGGTGGCCATGGCCTGGCAGCGGGTCTCGAGCTGGAGCAGGGCCTGCTCCCCCTGCCGCAGCTCCCGCACCTGATCGGCACTGATCTCCGGCAGCTCCCCCAGCTGCACCTTGAGTTGCTCCGCCTCCGCCTGCAACCGCTGCAGTTGTTGCCGGTGCTCATGGAGGGTTCGTTGTTCCGCCTCCAGCTGCCGCAGATCCAGCAGTTGTTGGAGCAGCTCCTGCTGCAACAGCAGCCGTTGCTGCTCGGCGCTGTCCAGGCGCTGCTGGGCCCCCTGCTCGTCCTGCTGCTGTTGCTGCTGGCGCTGCTGGCCCTGGAGCTGCTCAAGCTGCTGCTGCAGGCGGCCCTGCTCCTGTTGTTGCTGGGTGTGCTGCTCCAGCAGTTGCCGCCGCTGCTGCTGCTGTTGCAGCAGGGGTTGCAGTTCGGCCTGCAGCAGCTGGCGCCGCTGCAGCAGCTGCAGCTGACGCTGCAGGGCGGGTCGCCGTTGGCGGTCGATCGTCTCCAGCCGCTCGCCGATGTGGCGCCACTGCTCCATGGCGTCTTCCAGATCCACCACCCGCTGGCGGGCCTGTTGCAGTGCCTCGGCGGCCTCCGCGTCGCGCTGCTGGGCCAGGGCCAGGGGGCTGCCGGCCTTCACCCGGCCGGTGGCGGTGTAGCTGGCCCCCAGCCGCTGCTCCAGCTGCGCCAGCACCTGTTGATCCAGGGGGGAGGTCACGGCCACGCCGCCGCCGCGGCCCTGCAGTTGATCCACCAGCCGGCTGTAGTCGTAGCGCTCCTGGTTGCCCTCGAGCGGGTTGTCCCCGGCGCTGCCCTGGCGCACCCACAGGTGGGCCCAGCGTTCCGGCAGTTGGGCGATGCGGCGCCCCTCCACGGGGGCGTCGTACCCCAGCAGCTGGGCCAGGCGCTCCTCCGCGGCGGGGCCGCTGAGGGAGGGGCTGCGGCTCCCGCTCAGCTGGCAGGTGCCACTGGAGCCGGAGAAGCGTTTGCGCACCTGCCAGAGCTCACCGGCCGCCTCAAAGCGGATCTCAATTTCCGGCAGGCCGGCATGGATGCGGGAGCGCAGTTCCTCCACACCGCGCCCGGTGGCGGTGGCCCGCAAAAACAGCCCCTTGTGCAGCGCCTCCACCAGGGTGCTCTTGCCCGCTTCGTTGGGGCCGCCGATCAGGGTGAGCTGTCGCCCAAAGCGCAGCTCCAGGTCGCCGTGCTGGCGCACCTGCCGCAGCCGGCAGCTGACTAAGCGCATGGCTCGGCCCGCAGGCAGCGATGCAATTCCGCCAGGGCCAGCTGCAGCACGGCGGTGTCATCGGGGTCGCTGCTGGTGCTGAGCTCCTGCTGCAGATCGCTGGCCACCCGGGCGATCAGGGGATCGTCGGAGCGGCCGCAGAGCTCCGCCAGTTCCTGGGCATCGGGGCTGGTGCCGCAGCGGCCCCGGCGCTTCAGCCGCAGCAGTTGTGCCTCCCAGCGCTCCAGCAGCGCGTCGTAGCGGCGGTGCCCCTCCAGGCTGAGGCTGCCCTGCTCCTCCAGCAGCAGCAGCTGCTGGCCCGGCTCATCCCCCAGCAGCTGCTCCAGCTGCCGCTCCAGCCGCTCCACGTCGGCGCTGGATTGCAGCTCCACCCGCAGCGGCAGCCAACGCAGGCAGGCGGTGGGCCGCGGTTGCACCGCCGGCAGTTGCCCCCGCTGGGCCGTCACCGCCAGCACCTGCCCCCCCTGGTAGTCGTCGTTGCGGGGAAAGCGATCCGGCTCCGGCGTGCCGCTGTACCAGCTGCGGGGATTCACCTGTTTGAGGCCGTGCCAATCCCCCAGGGCCACGTAGTCCAGCTGCTCCAGCAGTGGGGCATCGAGTTGCAGGCGGTTGCTGGCGCTGGCGGGGTTTTCTTCGTCGGCATCCAGGTGGGTGTCCAGGTCGGCGGCGCCAAAGCCCTGCACCGAGCCGTGGGCCAGCAGCAGCCGCGGCTTGTCGGCCGGCAGCGTCGACCAATCCAGCTGCCGCACCCAGGCGGTGGGGTCATGGCTGTCCGTGCGGCGCAGCAGCGGGCAGGGCAGCACGATCGCCTGCTCCAACTCCAGCGGCTGGCGCTCCAGCAGCACCTGCAGGTTGGGGGCCCGCCGGCGCTGCTCCGCCTGGAAGAAGGGGGTGTGCCACACGCTGCCTGGGGCGCCGTGGTCGTGGTTGCCGGGGATCACCAGCACCGGCAGCTCCAGCTTGCCGATGGCCTGGCACACGGCGCTCACATCGCTGCTGCTGGGGGTGGGGGAATCAAACAGATCCCCGGCCACCAGCAGCAGGCTGGCCTTGCTGGGGGTGATCTGCGCTCCGATGCGGGCGATGGCTTCGATGCGCACCTGCCGCAGCCGAGCCCGTTTGTCGGGGTCCTGCACGCGGGCATAGGGCTTGCCGATCTGCCAGTCGGCGCTGTGCAGAAACGACAGCATGCAGGGCCGTGGGGGTCGCCCCATTTCAGCGTGCCCGCGCCAGATTGGTGAAGCAAGCCGGTGGATGGATGGTGCGTCGCTGCTGGAGCCAGTTGTGCTCAGGGGTGTTGGCGGTGCTGCTGCCCGCCCTGCTGGTGTTCTGGCCGGCGGCGGCCTGGGGCTCGGGCGACCTGCCCGCCACCGGTGGCAACGGTGCCGCCCTGTTTTCCCAGCACTGCGCCGGCTGCCACGTGAACGGCGGCAACATCATTCGCCGCGGCAAGACCCTCAAACTGGCGGCCCTGGAGCGCCAGGGGCTGGCTTCGGCAGACGCCATTGCCGCCATTGCTGCCAATGGTGTGGGCCAGATGGGTGGCTACGGGGCCGTGCTGGGGGAAGCGGGGGTGGAGCAGGTGGCGGCCTACGTCTGGCAACAGGCCCAGGCGGGTTGGTCGAAGGGCTAGAAGGCCTGGATCCAGGGGTACACCTGCAGGGCGGTCCAGATGCCGTTGCGCCAGTAGACGTCGTTGTGGAGCAGCTCCTCCACCTGCGCCTGGCTCTCGGCTTCGTAAATGCCAAACACGTGGGTGCTGCCCTCGGTGGGCCCGAGGGTGATCAGGATGCCGGCGTCCTTCTGCCGCTGCAGACCCGCCAGGTGTTCCTCCCGGTGCGGGGTGCGCTTGTCCAGTGCGTTGTCGCAGTAGGTGCCCCAGAGCACGAAGCGCATGGTGAACGGCGGTTGAGGGCCCGCAACCTACCCTCCCGCCCAAGCCGGCCCGTTACAGCCAGCCCGCCGCAAACCAGGGCTGGCGCACCTTGCCAGGGAAGAGGATCGGCCGGTCCGTGGGCTGGGCGCTGGCCTTGTCGGTCCAATTCACGCGGCAGCTGAAGCTGATGGCCCCGGTTCTATCGCTGCGGGTCTTGAGCACGAAGCCTTGCACCGTGGCCTTGGCGGGCATCAGGTACTGGGCCTGGTTGCAGGCATCCACCTCGGAAATGGCCGATTGATAGGTGGTGGATCCGGCCAGGGCGGCCGGTGCCAGGCCCAGGCCCCCCAGCAGCAGGCCGGCGGCGAGCAGGGTGCGGTGGGCCATGGCCGGATGACGGGGCGACGTGGCCTGATTCTGGCGGCTTTTCGCCGCCATGGCCGCTGCGCCAAGGCGGCCGTGGCTCAGCTGTCGAGGGCGCTGCGCAGCTCGCCGCAGAAAGCCCCGGCCGCGGCGGCCACATCACCGCCGCCGTGGTGCGCGGCGGCCATCACCTTCACCAGGGCGCTGCCCACGATGGCCCCATCGGCCCCCCAGTCGCGCACCTGGATGGCCTGCTCCGGTCCGGAGATGCCAAAACCCACGGCCACCGGGGTGGGCCCCATGGCCTTGAGCTGCTGCACCAGGCCCGCCACCCGCGATTCGATCGTGGTGCGCACCCCCGTGACGCCGGTGACACTCACCAGATAGGTGAACCCCCGGCTGGCCGCGGCGATGCGGCCCATGCGTTCCGCTGGGGTGGTGGGGGCCACCAGCAGCACCAGGTCGAGGCCGGCGGCGCTGGCGATGGCGGAGAGCTTTTCCGCCTCCTCCAGGGGCAGGTCGGGCACCACCAGCCCGGCGGCGCCGGCATCGGCGGCGTCGCTGCAGAAGCGCTCCATGCCGCGGTTGAGCAGCGGATTGCTGTAGGTGAACAGGATCACCGGGATGCTGAGCTCACCCCGGAGGCCGCTCAACATCTCGAGCACCCGCCCGGGGGTGGTGCCGGCGCCAAGGGCGCGGCTGGCGGCGGCCTGGATCACCGGGCCGTCCGCCAGGGGATCGCTGTAGGGGATGCCCAGTTCGATCAGATCGGCCCCGGCCGCCTGCAGGGCCAGCAGGCTGGCGCGGGTGGTGGCCAGGTCTGGATCGCCCGCCATCAGGAAGGGCATCAGCGCACAACGGCCCTGGCTCTGCAGCTGCCCGAAGCGCTGCTGGATCGGGGTGCTGGGGGTCACGGCCGCGCTGGATCTGCCGCTGAGCCTATGGGGTCGGCGGGTTGGCGCTTTCCCCCATCTCCTGCAACAGCTGCGCCTGTTCCTCGGGGCTCAGGGCGTCGAAGCGCTTCTGAAGCTCCTCATCGGTGGCGGACTCGTAGGCGGAGCGGTAGCGGCGCCGCTGCTCCATGTAGGTCATGTTGCCGGTGACCACCCGCAACAAATAGGAGCCGGTCCACACCACCACGATCGCCACCAACAGCAGCTGGGCGGCGATGCCGGCGGAGAAGCCCTCCAGGCCCGCGGCCTGGAAACCCCAGTAACCGGCACCCCCCACGGCGAACAGGGCCAGGCCGATCAGCAGGGCCTTGCCGCGGGTGATGCCGCCGGCCGTTGCGGGTTGACTCATGCCTGGGGGCCCTGGCCCTGGAGCCGCAGATTCACGAACGGGGCAAACAGGATCAGGCCGGGGAAGAACAGGAACACCAGGCCATAGATGCCGGTGCGCTCCAGCTTGCCCATCACGGTCCAGCGCTTGGCCATCCAGGCCATCAGCGCCAGGGGCACCACCACCAGGTAGGCGCCGCCGAGGGCGATGTAGGCACCGATCACCAGCAGGGTTGTGCTGGAGAGGGAGCTGAGAAACCCAGGCAGGGGCACGGCGGCGGTGCTGTTCTTGACGGAATCTAGGATGGACGTCCCAAGGCGGGGGATGCCTTGCGGCGCCTGGGAGCATGGCGGAATTGGTAGACGCAGCGGACTTAAAATCCGCAGACGGCAACGTTGTGGGGGTTCAAGTCCCCCTGCTCCCATCAACGGGTTGGACGGGGTGAAAAGAGTGTGATCACCAGACGCCGTTTGGGGCCCCTCGGGCCCGGCTTGCTGCAGCTGCTGGCCCTGGGCGCCCTGGTGGGGCTGGTCTGTTGGCCGTTCAACGGGATGGATCGCTGGCAGGACCACCTGCTCGGCCGCCTGCCGGCCTTCAGTGGCGACCCCTGGACACCCCTAACCCTGGCGCTCGCCTGCTCGCCGCTGCTGGTGGTGCCGTTGCTGCTGGTGCTGCAGCGGAGGGTGCTGGCCGCCGGCGCGGGCTCCGGCATTCCCCAGGTGATGGCGAGCATCGAGGAGCCATCCCAGGCGGATCGTCTGCTGGGGGTACGCCCCAGCCTGCATCGGCTGGTGCTGTGGGGCCTCGCCACCCTCAGCCTGTTGCCCCTGGGCCGCGAGGGTCCGGTGGTGCATGTGGGTGCCGCCGTGGCCCAGGGCCTGCGGCGCCGCTTCCCCGCATGGCTGCCGGGGTTGAGCCAGGCGCAGCTGCTGGCCCTGGCGGGCGGTGCCGGCCTGGCCGGTGGCTTCAACACCCCCCTGCTGGGGGTGGTGTTCGTGGTGGAGGAATTCCTCGGCAGCTTTTCACCGCAGCTGATCTGGCCGGCCCTGTTGGTGGGTGCGGCGGCGGCGGCGGTGAGCAGCCTTGGGGGCCAGCCGGAATTCGCCCTGGGGGTGATGGGGGCCCAGCCGCCTGAACTTCAGCAGCTGCTGTGGGCCGTGCCCATCGGCCTGGTGGGGGGGCTGCTGGGGGGCGTGTTCGCCCGGTTGCTGCTCGCCTTCAGCCGCCGCTGCTGGCAACGGGCCCGGCGCGAGCCCCTGCGGCTGGGGCTGGCGGTGGGCGGTCTGTTGGCCCTGTTTCTGTTGCTCAGTGGCGGGGCCAGCGGCGGCGATGGTGAACTGCTGATGCGCCACCTGCTGGCCACCGGCGAGCTGGCCGGTGGGGTGCCGGGCGAGCTGTTCACCCTGCTTTTGCGGGTGGTGGGGCCAGTGCTGGCTTTGGGGGTGTCGATCCCTGGGGGCCTGATCGATCCCGCCTTTGCCTTCGGCGCCCTGCTGGGCCACAGCGCCGGTGTGCTCCTGGGGGAGCCGCAGCTGGGTCTGGCCCTGGGCATGACCGCCGGCCTGGCCGGGGCCACGCAGCTGCCGGTGATGGCGGTGCTGTTTGCCCTGCGGCTGGCGGGTGATCAACAGCTGCTGCCGGGGATTCTGCTGGCGGCGGTGCTGGCGGCCTACGGCAGCCGGCTGTTGTTGGATCAGCCCGTGTACCACGCCCTGAAGGCGCTCACGGAGAGTCTTGAATCAGCAGCGCCGAACGCTGGCGAGTGACGATCAGCCACAGCCATTTGCTGAGCAGGCTGATGCGGTTTTCCGTGTCGGGCATGAACGCCAGGTGCGCCAGGCCCCACACCAACCAACCCAGCGGACCGCTGAGCTTGAGGCCCCGCAGGTTGGCCACGGCAAACAGCGGCCCCACCACCGCCATGCTGCCGAAATCGGCGAAGGCAAACGCGCCATGGGGTTGGTGCTGCAACCGCGCCAGGATGTCCTCGGCCACCCAGCCCCCCATCTGCACGGCGGGCCCGGCCATGCCGGGCAGGGGGTGGCCATCGGCGGTGTGGCTGTAGCTGCAGAGGTCGCCCACCACCCGGATCTCTGGATGGCCGGCGATGGAGAAGTCCGGCTCCACCACCACCCGGCCGCCCCGCTCCAGGCTGCAGCCGCTGCGCTCGGCCAGCAGCTGGCCCAGGGGGGAGGCGGCCACGCCGGCGGTCCAGCAGATGGTGCCGGCCTCCAGGGTCACCGGGCCGTTGGCGGTGCCCACCACCAGCCGGCCCGCCTCGATGGCCTGCACCCGCCCCCCCAGCAGCAGTTCCACACCGCAGCGCCGCAGGTGCTCACCCGCGGCCCTGGAGAGCTCCGGGTCCATGGCCCGCAGCACCCGCTCCCCCGGGTCCACCAGGGTCACCCGGCTGCGGTGGGGGTCGAGTTGTTTGAAGTCACGCTCCAGGGTGTGGCGCAGCAGATCGTTGAGGGAGGCCGCCAGCTCACAGCCGGTGGGGCCGCCCCCCACCACCACCACCGACTGCAGCCATTGGCGTCGGTCGGGGTCGGGGGTGCGCTCCGCCTCCTCGAGGGCGCTGAGCACCTGCCGGCGGATGGCCATGGCATCCCCGAGCGACTTCATGGGTGTGGCGAAGGCCTGCCAGGCGTCGTGGCCGAAGAAGCTGCTGGTGGCGCCGGCCGCCACGATCAGGTGGTCGTAGCGGAGCTGTTGGTCGCCCAAGGCCACCACCTGGGCGGCGGGGTCGATGTCCTCCACCTCCCCCATCAGGATCTGGATGTTGGGGGCTGAGCCGAGCATCACCCGCAGGGGCGAGGCCACGTCGGTGGCTGACACCAACCCGGAGGCCACCTGATAGAGCAGCGGCTGGAACAGGTTGAAATTGCGCCGGTCGATCAGGGTGACCCGCACCGTTTTGCCGGCCAGGGTGTGGGCCGCCTTGAGCCCGGCAAAGCCGCCCCCGACGATCACCACGTGGGGGGCGTCGCGCAGCAGCTCGGATGGAGGCGTGAGCTCGAGGAAGAAGCGCTCCTTGGCCATGGCCGCGCCGCTCAGGCTGGGGTCAGCGCCGCCCGAGCAGCTCTTCCCAGCTGGGCGGCGGGGTGCCGGCCGGTTGGCTGTGGGGTTGGTTCAAGGGGCGATGGGCGCCGCTGCGCACGCCGCCCTGGGACGGCCGCGCCTGTGGCGCAAGGGGGGGAAAGTGTGCTGTTGCCATGGTTTTTGTGACGTTGGATATCGCTCACGGATCACGGTCATGTGTCACCGATGGGGTGACACGGCTGCGGGTCTTGATCGATCCGGCGGATGGACACCGCCCTGCGCAGGTTGCTCGTGGTGATGAAAGCAAGGGGGCGAGCGTTTGGGTCTCGCGCCGATCACTTCGAGATTCACCATAGCCCCACTGGCCGGGTGCGCCAACCTGGGGCCGTTGTGAAGGCCTGAGCTCCATGCGCCGCCGCCAGCTGCTGCAGCTGTTGCCCGCCACCGTTTGTGCGTCCGCCCTGGCGGCGGTGCTGGGGGCGACGGCCGGATGGTCCGGGCCGACCCCATCGGGTCGGGTGCGTTTTCTGGCGGTGGCGGACACCGGCAGTGGCAACAGCCATCAGCGGGCCGTTGGGGCCCAGATGGCGGCGGTGCATCGCCAACGGCCGGTGGATCTGGTGGTGCTCGGGGGCGACAACATCTACCCCTCGGGAGACATGGCGCTCATCGAAGCCACCTTCCTGCGCCCCTATGCCGAACTGCTGGCGGCGAAGGTGCCCTTCCATGCGGTGCTGGGCAACCACGACATCCGCACCGCCAACGGCGACCCCCAGGTGGCCTACCGGCCCTTTGGCATGAAGGGCCGCTACTACAACCTCCGCCGAGGCGACCTGGAGCTCTTCATGCTCGACACCAATGGCAACGCCGACTGGGCGGGCCAGCTGCGCTGGCTGCGCTCCGCCCTGGGCACCAGCACGGCCCCCTGGAAGGTGGTGGTGGGTCACCACCCCATCTATTCCTCCGGCTATTACGGCAACGACCCTGGCCTGCGGGGCAAGATCGCCTCACTGATGCAGCGCCACGGCGTGCAGCTGTACATCAACGGCCACGAGCACAACTACGAGCGCAGCCGGCCCATTGAGGGCATCACCTACCTGGTGGTGGGCGGTGGCGGTGCCTCGCTGCGACCGATCCTGCCCACGGACCAGAGCGCCCGTGCCCTGAGCACCTACAGCTTTGCCGAGCTGGAGGCGGGTCCCCGGGAACTCACCGTCGCCGCCTGGGACAGCAAGGGGCAGCTGATCGACCGCGCCGTGATCGCCCGCCGTTAGCGCCGCTCCAACCGTTCCAGGTTGGGCACCAGGGCCATGGCGGCGATCAGCCCCAGCCCCAGGATCAACAGCGCCGGCAGCAGGGCGGCGCCCAGCCGCTCATCGCTGGCGTACTGATACACCCGCACCGCCAGGGTGTCGAAGTCGAAGGGGCGCAGGGCAAAGGTGAGCGGCAGCTCTTTCACCGTGTCCACGAACACCAGCAAGCCCCCCACCAGCAGCGGGCCCCGCAGCAGCGGCAGGTGCACCCGCTGCAGCACGCCGATCCAGCTCTGCCCCAGGGAGGTGGCGGCTTCATCGACGCTCGGTGGGATGCGCTCCAGGGCGGCATCCAGCCCCCCCTTGGACACCGCCAGGAAGCGGTCGCCGTAGCCCCACACCAACAGCAGCAGCGGCGCCAGGGCCAGGGGGCCGCCGATCAGCATCAACGCCAGGGCCAGCACCGTGCCGGGCACCGCGTAGCCCAGGCCAGCCACGAAACTGAGCCGCTGCAGCAGCGGGTTGGGCAGCCAGCGTTTGGCGATCGCCAGCACCAGCCCCGCCGCCACGGTGAGCCCGGCGGCCAGCAGCGCCAACCCGAAGCTGCGGCCACTGAGGCCCAGGAGTTCGATCGGGTTTTCCGCCTGCAGTTGATCCCAGCTGAGGCCGCTCCACAGCAGCGGCAGCCCCAGGCTGAGCAGGGGCGGCAGCAGGCACACCAGCTGGCTGAGCCAGCGGCGGGGACCCCGGAGGCTCCAGCCCTGGTCGGCCTGGCCATCGTTGCCCAGGTTCCAGCAGCGGCTGCGGCGCCGCAGGTGGCGTTCCGCCCCCACCAGCAGCGCCACGATCAGCAGCGCCACCAGGGCCAGGGCCACGGCCGCCTGGGGATCCCCCTCCTGCTGCCAGCGCATCAGGATGCCGCCGGAGAGGGTGGGCACCCCCAGCAGCTCCACCGCCCCCAGTTCGTTCACCACTTCCATGCCCCCCAGGGCGATGCCAGCGCCGATGGCGGGCAGGGCCATGGGCAGGGCCACCCGCTGGAAGCTCCCCCAGGGGCCCACCCCGAGGCTGCGGCAGGCCTCCATCTGGCGCTTGCCACTCACCGAAAAGCTCTCGGTGGAGAGCAGAAACACATAGCTGTAGGTGCTCAGCACCAGCACCAGGGTGGTGGGTAGGAAGCCATGCACCCGCAGCCCCAGGCGGCTGCCCAGGTCGATCAGGGTGGCGGCCAGCAGATAGCTGGGGGTGGCCAGGGGTAGCAGCTGGGCGATGCGCAGCCAGCGGCGGCCGGGGAAGTGGCAGCGGGCGGTGAGCCAGCCGGTGGCGGTGCCCAGCACCGCCGCCAGCACCCCCACCAGGGCCAGCAGCGCCAGGGTGTTGCCCACCTGCAGGGGGCCTTCGCTGCCCAGCCGCAGGCTGGCCAACCCCCCGGAGCCCTGCAGGGCAAACAGGCCGAGCCCCACCACGGGGCAGAGGGCCAGGCCGCAGAGCAGCAACACCCCGGAGCCGAGCAGGCTGCGTTGCGGCAGGGGCGCCGGGGCGGCGGCGGAGGGGGCCATGGCGCGAAAGCCTACGGAGTCAGGGATCTGAACCTGCCCATGTCACCAATGTCACAGCGGCGGGTGGCCAATGATCGCGGGGCTGTCGGTGGCGCCCAGCTGCGCCCCATAGTGCCGACGAAGCATGTTTGTGCTGTTACTCCCCATGTTGAAGACCCCCTCTCCTCTGGTGGCCTCGGAGTCGCTGTTGCGGCGGCTGGAGCGGCTGGGCTGCGCTGCCTTGCTGGCGGTGAGCGGCGCAGCAGCCCTGGGCACCGGCCTGGCGCTGGGGGAGGCCCGAGCCCAGGGCCAGGAGATCGGCGTCTACTCCGCCCGCCACTACAACACCGACAAGCAGCTCTATCAGGAGTTCACGGTCCGCACCGGCATCAAGGTGCGGCTGCTGGAGGCGAAGGATGACGCTCTGATCGAGCGCCTGCGCACCGAGGGCAAGAACAGCCCAGCCGACGTACTGGTGCTGGTGGATGCGGCCCGGCTCGACAAGGCCGCCGACCTGGGGCTGTTCCGACCGATGCCCTCCGCGGCCCTGCTGCGGGATGTGCCGCTGTCGCTGCGGGATTCCAAGGGTCGTTGGTATGGCCTCACCCGCCGGGTGCGGGTGGTGATCGTGAACCCCAAACTGGTGGCCCCCGGCAGCATTCGCACCTACGCCGATCTGGCCAAACCAGCCCTCAAAGGCAAGCTCTGCCTGCGGGATCGCCGCAGCGTGTACAACCAGTCGCTGGTGGCCGACCAGATGATCCTGCGGGGTGATGCCGCCGCCGCCCGCTGGGTGAAGGGGATGACCGCCAATGTCACCAAGCCGGTGTTCACCTCCGACACACCGCTGATCCGCGCCGTTGGCAACGGTGAGTGCGGTGTTGGCCTGGTGAACACCTACTACGTGGCGCGGATGCTGGCCGGCGACAGCGGTGCGGCCGACCAGGCGCTGGCCCGCCGCCTGCAGGTGCTGTTCCCGGATCCGGCCCACGTGAACATCAGCGGTGCGGGGGTGGTGAAGACCTCCAACAACCCCCAGGCGGCTTTGAAGCTGATCGAGTTTCTGGCCTCCCCCAGCGGCGGCCGCGGCTATGCGGAAGCCAACAACGAATATCCGCTGCGGGGCACGGGCAACAATCCGATCCTGAAGCGGTTTGGCCCCTTCCGGGCCGATGGGGTGTCCGCCGAGCAGATGGGCGCCAAGAACAAGGCGGCGGTCAAGCTGATGGAGGCCAACGGCTGGCCCTGAGGGCGGCGCTTCGGGCTGCGCGCCGCGGCTCTCCAAGGGTGGTACCAGGTTGCGGCAGAGGTGGTACCACCCCTGCAGGGATGGCCGCGCCGATACCCCCTGGGCGGGCGGTGAACGGGGCGCGCGTCCGGCGGTTCTCGCATGCAATAGCAGTTGTTATTGAGAATCGCTTGCAAAAGCGCCGGGTCTTGTTTAGGTTGCGACGCATTCGCAATTAGCCCGTAGGTCGGGGTCCATGACGTTCCGTTTTCTGCCTGACGCCCCCGTGACGGCCATCCGCATGCCGGTGGGGCAGACCGTGCTGCTAGACCCCAGCCTGCGGCCTGAGGGCAGCTGCATCGAGGTGCTGGAGGGCATGGCGCGCGTGTACTGCCCCTGCGAGGAAACCGAGGGCATGACCCTTGCCTTCCTGCAGCCCGGCGACCAGCTGCGCACGGACCGCCTCTGCAGCGAAGGGGTGTGCGTGGAGGCGTTAACGCCCCTGGTGTTCAGCAGTGCGGCCGAGCCCCGCGCCGGGGAGGGCTTTGATCCGGTGAATGAGTGGACCCTGCAGCTGCTGCGCATCCGCCACCTGGGCAGCGCCGAACAGCGGCTTCACGCCCTGCTGGCCCTGCTGGTGCGGCGCATGGGGCGCCGTTGCGGCGACTGGTGCGATTTGCCCTTCCGCCTCACCCACGAACGCATCGGTGAACTGATCGGGGCCACCCGCGTTACCACCACCCGCATGATTTCCAAGATCCGCCAGGCCCAGCTGCTGCAGGTGCCGAGCGGTGACACCTGCCTGCGACTGGCTCCGCAGCTGGTGGATTCAGCACCGCTGGCGGCGGGGTGAGTCAGCCGCTCAGCTGAGCCTCCAGCAGACGTTCCGCCAGGGCTTCGGCGCTGCGCAAGGCCCCCTCCACCCGCCCGAAGCCCGGCCCTGCGACCCCATCACCGCAGAATCCGATGCGGCTGGCCGGGCACAGCTGCAGGCCGGGCTCGAGCCCCGGCGGATCGGGGAACGCCGCCCCCCAGCGCATCAGCTGGGCCCCCTCACTGGGCACCGGCAGCTTCAGCGCCTCCGTCAGGGCCTCTGCCAGCGCCTGGCGGAGCAGCGCGATCACGGCATGTTCCGCCGCGGCATCGGGGGCTGCCCCCAGCAGTTGGCTGGCGGAGGAGCGGGAGCCGTACACCCCCAGGTGGCGTTCGGCGAAGGCGGCGCTGGATTCCGCCACCACCGCCCAGCCCGGCTGCTGCGCTTGCAGCGACACCCGCCGCAGCCCCCAGCGCCCCTGGGCCGCCCCCGAGAACTGCAATAGCCGCCAGGGCTGCCGTTGCCACACCGCCGCCGGCTCCGGGGGCAGGGGCAACAGCAGGTTGCTGCTGGCCTGGGAGCCCATGGCCGCCAGGGCCGCGCAGGCCTCCAGGAGCTGGGGGTCGTGCCGCTGCGCCGCGGCGGTGTGCAGGGGCACGTCACCCCAGCCGAACACCTGCCGGCAGCGGGGGTGGGCCAGCAGTGTGCCGCTCAACACCAGCCAGCGGCAGTGCAGCAGCGGTGCGCCGTCGGCGTCCGCCAGGGTCCAGCCGTCCGGCTGGGGCTCCAGGTGGCGCACCAGGCAGCCGCTGCGCAGCTCGGTGCGCCCGGCGGCGCTTTGGGCCAGCTCCAGCAGGCCGCCGCTGAGCCGCTCCATGCCGCCCCGCCCCCGCCAGAGGCTGCCGTCGCTGAAGCCGTCGTCGATGGCGGGCCCCAGCTGGCCGTGGCCGTCGAGGCTGTGGATGGCCCCCTCAAATGGTTCGATCCAGCCGCCGCGGCGCAGGGGCTCCAGCAGGGCCGGCTCGGGGCCGCCGCGGATGTTGAACAGCGGTGCCCCGTGGTTGAGGGCCAGGGCTGGATCCTGGCGGGAGCGGCGGGTGGCCGCCCGGCCCCCGGGGCCGCGCCCGATCTCCAGCAGCGTGATGGCCCCCGGCCAGCCCCGCAGCCGCAGGGCCGCCGCCAGGGCGCAGCCGGCGGGGCCGGCGCCCACGATGCCGAGATCAACCGTGCGATCCCTCACCCGATCCCCGCACCGCTGCCCGCCCAGTGTGGCCCGTTAGGGTCGGCGCCGGTTGCCAGAGGGCGGTGGCGGTTTCGGTGCTCAGCGAGGCGCAGCGCCGCAAGTGGGACAGCAGCGATGACCAGCTGTTCTATGCCCAGCCGCGCTTTGTGCAGCACCTCGACGACGCCTTCCGCGAGCGGCTGACGCAGCTTTACCGCGAGCGGATTCCCCGCAAGGCGGTGGTGCTGGATCTGATGTCCAGCTGGGTCTCCCACTTGCCCGAGGAGGGGGTGTACGAGCGGGTGATCGGCCACGGCCTCAATGAACCGGAGCTGGCGGCCAACCGGCGCCTCGATAGCCATTGGCTGCAGAACCTCAACCTCAACCAGGAGCTGCCGCTGCCCAGCGCCAGCGTGGATGCCACCTTGATCGTGGCCGGCTGGCAATACCTGCAGTATCCGGAGGCGGTGGCGGCGGAGCTGCTGCGCATCACCCGCCCCGGCGGGCTGTTGATCGTGGCCTTCTCCAATCGCATGTTTTTCACCAAGGCCCCGCAGGTGTGGGCCGACGGCAGCGATCGCGATCACCTCACCTACGTGGCGGAGGTGTTGATGGCCCAGGGCTGGCCCAAGCCGGAGATCGTGGCCGAGGCCACCCGGGCCAAGGGCTGGAAGGGGCTGGTGGGTGGTGCTGGCGACCCCTTCTTCGCGGTGGTGGCCACCAAACCCCAATGATCAGCGGCACCCACCTGCTGGAGTTGGAGCGCCGGGTGCGCCAGGGGGGCAGCGGGCTGTCGGCCCCCGATCTTCTCGGCTGCTGGCGGCTGGATCAGGTGTGGCCCAAGGGCAGTCCGCGGCCGTCGGCCTTCAGCGGCCCACTGCTGCGGGCGGTGCGGGCCCGCCTGGAGATCGGCGCCCCTGCGGCCGAGGGGGAGCTCACCCTCAGCAATGCTGTGAACCTGGGGCCGCTGGAGTTGCGCTTCCGCGGCGTGGGCCGGTTGGTGGGGCTCCGTCCGCTGCTGCAGTTCAGCTTCCAGGAGCTGCAGCTCAGCCTGGGGGTGCTGGTGCTGCTGCGGCGCACGCTGCCGGCGCCGGCTCCCCAGCGCATGCCGTTCTTCGCCCTGATCGCCCGCGACCCCAGCGGCTGGCTGGCGGCCCGGGGCCGCGGCGGTGGACTGGCCCTGTGGCAGCTCGATTGAATGGCCTGCCCCCGTTGCGGCAGTGGATCCGTGCGGGCCGACCGCAGCCTGGCGGGCCGGTTGGTGTGTGGCCGCTGCGGTGCTCCCCTGGGGGGAGCGATGGGGCGCCGCACCCGGGCTCGGCGCCAGCTCCAGCGCTGGCGCTGGTGGTTGCTGGCCCTGCTGGCCGCGGCGGCGGCCCTCGCCACCGTTCCAACCCTTGATCCAGGATTTCGGCAGTTGCCCTGGCCGGATGGGTCCCGCCATCGCCCTGACCATCGGTGGCAGTGACTCCGGCGGCGGTGCCGGCATCCAGGCCGATCTGAAGACCTTCCTCGCCCTGCGGGTGCATGGCTGCTCGGCGATCACCTGCGTCACCGCCCAGAACACCTGCGGCGTGCAGCGGGTCGATGCCCTACCCCCCGAGGCCCTCAGGGCCCAGGTGGCGGCGGTGCTCGGCGACCTGGCGGTGGGCGCCATTAAGACGGGCATGCTGCTCAACCGCCCGCTGATCGAAGCCACAGCCGAGGCCCTCAGCGGCGTCATCCTGCCGACCCTGATCGATCCGGTGATGGTGTCCCGGGCGGGTTCGGCACTGCTGGAGCTCGAGGCGGTGGACGCCTACCGGCGGTTGCTGTTTCCCCTGGCGGAGCTGATCACCCCCAACCTGCACGAGGCGGCATTGCTCACAGGTTTGGACGTGACGTCGGAGGCGGCCGTGGAGCAGGCCGCAGAGCGGCTGCTGCAGCTGGGCCCCCAGGCGGTGTTGATCAAGGGCGGCGGCCAGGCCCCCTGGCGCGGCAGTGATTACCTGCTGCAACGCTCCGGCGCCGGGCGCTGGTTGTGCGGTGCGGCGGTGCACACGCCCCACAGCCATGGCAGTGGCTGCACCCTGGGGGCGGCGATCACGGCGGGGCGTGCCCAGGGCCTGCCGCTGCCGGAGGCGGTGCAGGCCGCCAAGACCTATGTGGAGGGCGGTTTGCGCGTTTCCCTCGCCATCGGGGCCGGTCAGGGGCCACTGTGTCACTGGCATCCCTGGAGTGAAACCGATCGCTGACGCCCCCTATCTGATCGCCCTGGCGCTGCTGGAGCAGCAGGGGGAGCGGGCCATGCCCCTGCAGGGCAAGTCGTTGCGGGAGCCGCTGCCCGCCGATGGAGCCCCTGGAGCGGTGGGACATCAACAGGCCCTGGAGCTGCTGATGCGGGTGTGGCAGCGCAGTGATCAAGGAGCCCTGCGGCGGGCCGGCGGCGCCCACAGCCTGCTGCCGATCGCTGTGCCGATCGAGGCCCTGCAGGAGCAGGTGCCTGCCCTCAAGGCCCGCTGGCTCAATGGCGGCGACACCGCCGCCCTGCTGGACGACCTGCGCCGGATCGCGGAAGCGGTCTGGAGCCTGGAGCTGGAGCCGCGCCAGCCCCTGCGCTACATGCGCCTGCACTGAGGCGCAGCGGCGCTCAGTTGTATTCGCCGGGGATGTCGTTCTTGCGCACGGTCACCCGGTCGAACCGCTGGCCTGACACCCGCAGCAGCTCATCGCCGGAGAATTCGAAGCCCAGCTTCAGGCCGATCTGAGCCACGTCATCGGCGGTGGCGGCCGCCAGCACCTGATTCTTGAGGGCGTCGTCCCGCTGCATCCGTGCCAGGAAGGCCTTGAGCTGATCGAGCGTCATCACGGGCGTGCACCTGGCTCAGTCTCCCAGGAACGGCTCCAGGAAGGCCAGCGGCCGGTTCATGGTTTCGGAGAACCCCAAGATGCCCCGGTCGCGGTGGCTGTAGAGCAGGGAGTCGTCGGCCTCCAGCAGGAAGGTGCCGCCGCGCTGGGTGATGAAGGTGTCGCGGGGCACATAGGTGCGCCAGCGCCCGAGCACTTCGCTCATGTTGCGCAGCCGCACCGTGGCCAGCTCGAAGGGCCGCTGGAAGCCCTCGCCCCCCGCCAGGCGGAACAGCGGTGTGTCGAGCCGCTGGGGGGCGTTGCGGTCGCCGCTGTAGCCCCGCAGCACCTCCTGCAGGGTGCCCGGTGAGCCGATGCCAGCGCACATCAACAGCAGGGCTGGCCAGGGGCCACCGGGGGTCTGTAGCCCGGCGTAGAGACCCAGCTGCCGGTGCAGGCTGGGTTCCGCATCCACCTGCAGGGCCTGGCGGGGAAAGCCGGTGTAGTCGCAGAAGCGA
>Ga0194121_10001814_pt1 | contig 34999 bp, 38 predicted proteins | sample TA2MahCa50mmetaG_FD_148609 | JGI IMG/M metagenome (GOLD analysis project Ga0194121, IMG submission 148609) | Freshwater microbial communities from Lake Tanganyika, Tanzania - TA2015020 Mahale Deep Cast 50m | ecosystem: Environmental > Aquatic > Freshwater > Lake | place: Tanzania: Lake...
GGCGCGGGCCCGGCGCGGGCGCCGCCGGCGGCTCAGGCAGGACGAGCGCGGCGGCGACCCCGACCAGGACCATCGCCGCCATCGCCGCGTAGCCGACCGACCAGCCGGCGGCGCCGGCCAGGCCTTGGCCCTGCAGCACCGCCACCAGTTCGAACACGCCGGCGGTCGAGACCAGCATCGCGACCCGGTAGCCGGCCGAATAGGTGGCAAGCCCGGCCGCCTGCTGGTCGGGCGCGAGGGTCTCGATCCGGAAGGCGTCGATCACGATGTCTTGGGACGCGGACGCGAACGCGACCAAAAGCGCCAAGAGGACGGTCGCCCACGGCGATGCCACCGGATCGACCTGGCCCAAGCCGACGACGGCCAAGATCAGGAGCCCTTGCGTCGCGACCAGCCAGCCGCGGCGCCGGCCCAGGGCCCGGCCCAGGATCGGCACGGCGAACGCATCGATCCCCGGCGCCCACAGGAACTTCAAGACATAGGGAATGCCGACCAGGGCGAAGAGGCCGATCGCGGTCAGCGAGACGCCGGCCTCCTTCATCCAGACCGCGAGCGTCTGCCCGGTGAGGGCCAACGGGATGCCGGCCGAGAAACCCAAGAACACGATCGCCAGCACGCGGCGATCGCCGTAGACCGCGAGGCCGCGCCGCCAGCGTTCGAGCGAGGGAGATACCGCCAACGGCTACCGTCTCGCCTTGCCGGCGCCGAGCATGCCGCCGGGATCGGGGTAGCGGTAGAGCGCGCCGGCGAAATTCCGGACCACCAGATCCTCGCCCTCGCGCCCGACGATCGCATCGGGCACCAGCGCGACCTTGCCGCCGCCGCCCGGCGCATCGAGCGCGAAATGGGGAACCGCGTAGCCCGAGGTGTGGCCGCGCAAGCCCTCGATCAGTTCGAGGCCGGTCGTGACCGGGGTCCGGAAGTGGCCCGAGCCCCGGATCGGGTCGCACTGGAAGAGGTAGTAGGGCCTGACCCGGCGCTTGATGAGCCCGTGCATCAGCGCGCGCATGACGGCGAGGTCGTCGTTGACCCCTTTCAGGAGCACGGTCTGGCCGCCCAACGGGATCCCGGCATCGGCCAGGCGGTCGAGCGCGAGGGTCGCCTCGGGCGTCAACTCGTCGGGATGGGTCGCATGGAGGCTGAGCCACGGGCGGTGGCGCCCGAGGACCCGCGCTAGCGCGGGCGTGACCCGCATCGGCAGCGCGAGCGGTACTTTGGTGCCAATTCTGATCAGTTCGACATGGCCGATGCGCCGGAGTCGCCCGAGCAGCCAGTCCAACTTGTCATCGGCGATCGTCAAGGGATCGCCGCCCGAGATCAGGACATCGCGCACTTCCGCGTGCGCTTCGATATAGCCGAGCGCCGCCTCCCACTGGGCGACCGAAAACGTGTGTTCGCCCTTCGAGCCCACCAGCCGCGAGCGCATGCAGTAGCGGCAATAGGTGGCGCAGAAATTGGTGACGAGGAAGAGGACGCGGTCGGGATAGCGGTGGACGAGGCCCGGCGCCACCATGTCGGGCTCTTCGCCCAGGGGGTCGTCGTCCTCGCCCGGGAGCGTCACTAACTCGGCGCCGACCGGGATGTGGGTGCGCCGCAGCGGCTCGGCCGGATCCTCGCGCCCCATCAGGCTCGCGTAGTAGGGCGTGATCCCGACCGGAAGCCCGCTCGTGCGGCGCATGACGGCGGCGCGTTCGTCGTCCGAGAGCTGAAAGACGCGCTCGAGCTCGGCGAGCGTGCGGATGCGGTTCCGCGTCTGCCAGCGCCAGTCCGACCACTCGGCCGCGCTCGCATCGGGGAAGAAGCGGCGGCGGAACGCGTGACGCGCGGGCGCGATCGCGAAGCGGGCGCGGCGGCGCGCAGCAGGCGCGGGTGCGGGCGGCGCGGTCTCCGCAGCGAGCGGCGACCGCATGGAACGGCTTGTGCGGGTGGTCTCGGTCATGGCGCGAGAATGGTTATAGCAGCGCCCGAAACGCTTCAGGAGTCAGTCGCGCGCCATGAAGAATAGCGCGCATCGTCCCCGGCTTTAGGTCTCGTCGGCCGTGAACCGGCGCGACCACCATGCGCGAATCGATCGTCGCGGTGCAGCAGCGCTTCTTGCCACGACCTGACCGTCGTTATCGCCGGTTCCCAACCATACCATAGCTCCTTAGCGTTGACCGATGACCGCTGCCCGCCGATAGCCGAGCGCCTCGGCGATGTGGACGCGGCGGACGGCGTCGGCCCCCTCCAAATCGGCGATGGTGCGGGCGACGCGGAGCACGCGGTGGTAACCGCGGGCCGAGAGCCCGAGCCGCTCGGCGGCTTGGGCCAAGAGCGTCCGGCCGTCGGTATCGGGGGCGGCGATCCGGGCGAGCAGCTCGCCATCGGCCTGCGCATTGGTGCGGATGCGGGGCGGGGCGCCTTCGTGGTGGGCGCGCTCGGCCTGGCGCGCACGGGCTTCCGCGACGCGCGCGGCGACCACGGCGCTCGCCTCGCCGGCGGGCGCCAGGGCCAAGTCGGCGGCCGGGACCGGCGGCACCTCGATATGCAGGTCGATCCGGTCGAGCATCGGGCCCGAGAGCCGCGCCTGGTAGTCGGCGGCGCAGGCAGGCGCGCGCGAGCAACTCCGCGCCGGGTCGCCCAAGTGCCCACAGCGACACGGGTTCATCGCCGCGATCAATTGCACTTGGGCCGGGTAAGTCACGTGCGCGTTGGCGCGGGCGACGGTGACGGTCCCGGTTTCGAGCGGCTGGCGGAGCGAGTCGAGCACGGAGCGCTGGAATTCCGGGAGCTCGTCGAGGAAGAGGACGCCGCGATGGGCGAGCGTGATCTCGCCGGGCTTGGCGCGGGCGCCGCCGCCCACCAGCGCCGGGAGCGAGGCCGAGTGGTGCGGGTCGCGGTAGGGCCGGGTCCGCGCCAGGGTCCCGTCCTTCAGGACGCCGGCGACCGACTGGATCATCGAGACTTCGAGCGTCTCGGCGGCATCGAGCGGCGGCAGGATGCCGGGGAGCCGCTGCGCCAGCATCGACTTGCCGGCACCGGGCGGCCCGCACATCAGGAGGTGGTGCCCGCCGGCGGCGGCGATTTCGAGGGCACGCTTGGCGGTCTCCTGGCCGCGGATATCGCGAAGGTCGGGCCAGGCCGGCGGCGAGGGCGCCAGCCGCCGCGCCGGCGCCGGCAGCACCTGGGTCCCCTTGAAATGGTTGATGATCGACAAGAGATGCGGCGCCGCGACCACATCGATCGGCCCCGCCCATGGCGCCTCGGGTCCGTTCGCCGCCGGGCAGACGATGCCGCGCTCGGCCGCGGCGGCCGCGAGCGCCGCCGGCAGCACGCCCGGCACCGCCGCGATCGAGCCGTCGAGCCCGAGCTCACCGAGCACGGTGTAGGAAGCGATCTCGTCTTCCGGGATGACGCCGAGCGCGACCAGAAGCCCGACCGCGATCGGAAGGTCGAAGTGGCTCCCTTCCTTGGCGAGGCTGGCCGGGGCGAGGTTCACGGTGATCCGTTTGGGCGGCAGCGCGAGCGCCATGGCGGCCAAGGCCGCCCGCACCCGCTCGCGCGACTCACCGACCGCCTTGTCGGGAAGGCCGACGATATTGAAGCGGGCGAGGCCGCCCGCCAGGCTCACCTGGACCTCGACCGGGACGACCTCGATCCCGGCGTAAGCGACGGTCTGGACGCGCGCGACCATGGCAACAGGCTCCTTCCCCCGCGAACGGCGAATCCCGGCTTCCGCCGCGAACGGCGAAATGCCGGCGGACAGCCTGCGGCGCGTGCGGACGTGCGCCGCGTGCCTCTACCTTCTCTTAAGGAACCTTTTGACGGGGTTTGCGGCTTACGGCCGCTCGGACCAGCAGGCTTACGGCCGCTCGGACCAGAACACAAACGAGCGGTGCGGGGCGACCAGATAATCGCCGGGGAAGCGCTTCTTCAGCATCTGGTCGAGCTCGGCGTCGAGTGCGGTAAGCGCCGCGGCCGAAACCGCGCCTGCGACCCGCGCCGCGACGTAGCGGCGGAACTCGGCGTGGGTATAGGCGTAGTCGTTGTCGTGGAAGAAGGTGCAGAACTCGCGGAACCCGGCGGCGTGGACGGCTGGCCACCACTGGCCGTAGAGCTTGTTGACTGCGCCCTTGGACCACCCCGGGGCGTGGCGGAGGATGACGTCCTCGGCCACCTCGACCACGTTCCGGGGGAGCGGTTGCCAGGCAAACCCGGCGATGGCGAGGAGGCCCTTGGGCTTCAAGACCCGCGCCGCTTCGCGCGCCGCCGCGGCGCCGTCGGCGGGCCAGCTCTGGGCCGCGAGAATGACGTCGAACGAGGCGTCCGGCTGCCCGGTCCGCTCGGGCGACCCCAGCGCGTAGTCGACCTTGACTCCCGCTGCCTGATCGCGGCGGCGCGCCTCGGCGAAGAGCCGTTCGCTCGCATCGAGCCCGACCGCGACCGCGCCAAAACGGGCGAGGCCGCGCGCGGCTTCACCGTCCAGCGTGCCGAGATCAAGCACTCGCGTACGCGAGCCCATGAGACCCAACGCGTTCACCAGCCGGTCCCAGAACGAGTCGGGGAAATTCTTGCGCTCGGGCGCGACCGCGTCGGCGAAGAGCGTGATGGTCATGGCGTCACCCCCAGTAGCGCGCGCCGGCCGCGATCGCGGCGGTACCGAGCCCGAGCACGAGATTGAGCCCGACGATCGTACGGATCTTGTCGAGCGCGGCGCCGGCCGCCGGCGTGTCGCCGGCCGCGAGCGCGGCCTTGAAGCGGCGATAGGGCGCGAAATAAAGGTGGAGGAAGATCAGGATCATGAGACCGCCGATCGCCTGCATGGCGTGGACCCCGAAGCCGGCCGCGCCGTAGCCGCCGAGCCCATGGACGATCATCCACGTGCCGGTGAGCGGGAGCAGGACGACCGCCGCCCACACCCAGCGGAAGAAGCGCTCGAAGGTACGCGCCCACAGTTGCTGCCGCTCGGGCGGCGCCAACGGTCCCGCCGCCGCCCGCAAGCAGACATAGGCGAAGAACATGCCGCCGACCCAGACGATCGCGGCGAGTACGTGAAGCATTTTGGCGACGATCATGGCGCGATCCTATCCGGCGATGGCACGGTCCTAAACCGGGCGGCGGGCGCGGTCGCTCGCGTGGAAGCGCCGCTCGATCGCGTCCCACACCTGGCCTTCGAGCTTGGCGTTGTCGAAGCGGTTGATCTCCTGGATCCCGGTCGGCGAGGTCACGTTGATCTCGGTCAAATAATCGCCGATCACGTCGATGCCGACGAACACCAGCCCTTGCGCCTTGAGCGCGGGCCCGATCGCCTCGCAGATTTCGCGATCGCGCCGGGTCATTTTCACCTTCTCGGGCCGGCCGCCGACATGCATGTTCGAGCGCGCCTCGCCCGGTGCCGGCACCCGGTTGATGGCGCCCGCCGCCTTGCCGTCGATCAGCACGATCCGCTTGTCGCCTTCGCGCACCGCCGGCACGTAGCGCTGGACCACGATTGGCTCGCGGTAGAACTGGCTGAACAGTTCGAGCAGGACGTTGAAGTTGTCGGAATCGGGCCGGACGTGAAAGACGCCGGCGCCGCCGTTGCCGAACAGCGGCTTGACGATGATGTCCTGATACTCGGCGCGAAAGGCGCGGATCTGGTCGAAGTCCGAGGTGATGAGCGTCGGCGGCATCAGGTCGACGAAATGGGTGACGTAGAGCTTCTCGGGCGCGTTCCGGACGGCGATCGGATCGTTGACGACCAAGGTCTGCGGATGGATTCGCTCGAGCAGGTGGGTCGCAGTGATGTAGGCCATGTCGAACGGCGGGTCCTGCCGCATCAGGACGACGTCGCAGGCGGCGAGGTCGATCTCTTGCGGGTCGCCGAGCGTGAAATGATGGCCTTTTTCGCGCCGCACCGTGAGCGCGCGGGCTCGCGCGACGACGCGGCCGGACTTCATCGACAAATGGCGCGGCAGGTAGTGGAACAGCCGGCAGCCGCGCGCCTGCGCCTCGAGCGCCAGCACGAAGGTCGAGTCGGCGTCGATGTTGATCGACTCGATCGGGTCCATCTGGATGGCGACGAGGAGGCTCATGGGCGGCGGTCCGAGCTTAGCAGCGCCGCTTACGCCCGCGCCAGCGGCGGGCGCTAGTTGAGATTGCGTTGCAGTTTTTGGATCAGGCGCGCGGCGTCGTTGCGCGTCACCGAGTCCTCGGCGCGGATGAAGTATTCTTCCGCCAGCTTGACCGCGCGTCCGACCTCGCCCAGGCGGAACGACGTCACGCTGGCGTCGCGCCACAACGGCACGTGGTCGGGGGCGAACAGCAGCATGCGGCGCACGATCTCGGCCGCGCGCGGGAAGTTCTCTTCGCGCAGCGCCCTCGATTTGATGTTGTTTTCAAGCCGGATCAAAAGGTCGCGGTCGGTGACCGGCTCGAAATAGGCGCGCTCGAGCTCGGCGTCCTTGCCGGCGACGCGCTTCAGGAGCGCGCGGAGCTCGTGGCTGCCAAGGACGGCGCCGTCGTGGAACGGGTCGATCACCGCGCGAACGCCGCCGGCCTCGACCCGGATCAGAAAGTGATAGGGGAAGGCGAGGCCGACCGCGTCCCAGCCCTGGCGGCGAGCGGCGTCGAGGTAGAGGATCGCGAGCGCGACCGGCAGTCCGCGGCGGCGGTCGATCACGCGAATAAGGTCGGCGTTCTGCATATCCTCGTAGGACTCGCGATCGCCGCTATAGCCGTGGTCGGCCGCGAGCGCGCGCGCCAGCGCCACGGCCGGGGCGCCGCCGTCAGCCGTCGCGGTTCCGGTGGCGCGGGCGAGCCCCGCCAGGTGGTCGCGGTAGGGGTCGAGCGCGATTCCGTCGTGATCGAACGCGGCGAGCGCGAGCGCCGCGCCGGCCACGTCCCAGGGGCCGTCGCCGTCCGCGGCCAGCGCCTTCAGAAATCCTTCGTGCGCGGCGGCGCCGCTCATGTCAGACGCTGGGCTTCCGCCGCGGGTCGTCGCGCGCGATCACGTGGCTGATGACGCGCGAAACGCCCGAGATCGCGCGGGCATGGTTCAGGACTTTTTGGTGCTCGGCCTCGGTACGCGAGATGCCGATCACGTAAACGATGCCATTGACCGTGGTCGTCACGTAGTTGATCGAATAGATTTCGCGGTCGCTCAGCAGCTTGAAGCGGAGCTGCGCGCTGATCGAGGCGTCCTTGACGAAGTCGACCGCTTCGAAGCGGGGTGAAACCTGAATCTCGTTCAACACTTCGCGCACGCCCTTGACCTCCCAGGTCAGGCGGCCGGCGGTGTCGCGGTCGTTCTGGCTCGGGATCACGCCGGTCAGGAGGACGCGCCCCTCGACCACGTCGATCGAGGTCCGCGTGAAGATGAAGTCGCTCTCGCGCAGCAGCCGCTCGTTGACCAGGATCTTGACGGTCGCGTCGTCGATCGCGGCACCGACGCTGCGCTCTTGGGCGACCGCGATCCCGGCGGTCGCACCGGCGCCGACCGCGGCGCCGACGCAACCGGACAGACCGGCGGCGGACAAAATCAGCAACAAAACAACGACCAGCGGTTCGAACCGCGCGGGGAAAGACGTCATTACCAAACCTCGGTTGCCATTGACTCCAATACTCGTCCCCCTCGCCGACGCGCGCTTTTTCTCGGGCCGCGTCATCACGGACTCCACGCGTCTTCGAGGTGGCGCGGCCAGCGCCATGGTACCACGAGCACGGCATCGAAGCGGAGAGCCTGATTGGCGAACGCCGGGTGACGGGCGAGGAAATGCTCGAGCGCGCGGACGATCCGCTGCTGCTGTGGGGGCGTCACCGCCTCGGCCGCGGCGGCCGCCGACCCGCGGCGCTTGACCTCGACCGCGGCGAGGACGGTGCCGCGCGCGACGATCACGTCGATCTCGCCGACCGGCGCGCGGTAGCGCCGCGCGAGAATGCGATAGCCCTTGAATCGCAGCCACCACACCGCCGCCGTCTCGGCGAGGATACCGGTACGGTAGGCGCGCTGGCGGCCCGCTGCGGCCGCGCCGGGGCCGGCGGCTTTCACGAATCGGGCGGCGACGCTTTGAGCGCAATGGCGCGGCGATAGAGGGCCCGGCGCTCGCGCCCGGTCGTCGCCGCGAGCGCCGCCGCGGCCCGGCTCGCGCTCATGGTGGCGAGCGCGGCCCGCAGCTGCTCATCGACCGCCGCGTCGTCGAGCGCCATCGCCGCCGGCGCCGCCGGCGGCGCGACCACGATCGTGACCTCGCCCTTGGGTGCGCCGCTCGTGCGGTAGCGCGCCGCCAGCGCATCGAGCGGGGCGCGTATGACTTCTTCGTAGATCTTGGTGACTTCGCGGACGATCGCGGCCTCGCGCGGACCGAGCTCGGCGGCGAGATCGACGAGCGTGTCGGGCAGCCGGCGCGCCGACTCGAAAAAAATCAGCGATGCCATGACCTCGGCCAGCTCGGCGAGCGCGCGCCGGCGCGCCGACGTCTTGGGCGGCAGGAACCCCGCGAACAGGAACCGGTCGGTCGGCAGCCCCGCCACCACCAGCGCCGCGAGCGCCGCCGAGGGGCCCGGCACGACCGTCACCCGCTGTCCGGCGTCGTGCACGGCGCGTACGAGCTTGTAGCCGGGGTCGGAGACGAGCGGTGTACCGGCATCCGACACCAAGGCGATCGCGGCGCCGCCGGCGATCATCGCCAGGAGCTTCGGCCGCATCGCCGCGGCGTTGTGCTCGTGATAGGGCAAGAGCGGCGCGGCGATGCCGTAGCGCTGTAGCAGGCGTACGGTCACGCGGCTGTCCTCGCACGCGATGGCGTCGACCGCTTTCAGCGTTTCGAGGGCGCGGAGCGTCACGTCGCCGAGGTTGCCAATCGGCGTCGCTACGACATAGAGGCCGGGCGCCGGTTTACTTCGCGAAACCGGATCGCTAACCTCTTGCGCCGCCGTGCCGGCCTCGTCGACGAGGCGCGGCCGTGCCCGAGGGTCGCGTGCGACACCGTTTTCCCGACTGGATGAAGTTCGATCGGTTCGCGCCATGGCGTGCGTTCGCGCTGGCCGCGATCGTAGCGACCGCCGGCTGCGAGACCCCGACGTTAGGCTTGAACCCGCCGCCCTGGCTAGGGGGAAGCTCGCCACTGGCCGCAAACCCGCCGGTGCAGATGGCGCAGCCGCCGCCGGCCCCGCCCGCAGCCGCGCCAGCGCCCGCGCCGGCCATGCCGCCGGTGGTCGCCGCCCCGCCGATTCCGGTTCAGGTCCAGCCGGCGCCGCCACTGCCCGAGCCGCCGGCGGCTGCGGTCGCGCTCCGACCGCCGAGCGCGAGCGATCCGGTTCGGGTCGCGATCCTGCTGCCGCTCACCGGCGCCAATGCGAGTTTGGGCCGCGCCCTGCTCGATGCCGCCCAGCTCGCGCTTTACGACGCCGGGGCCGATGCGATCGAGCTCTTGCCGCGCGACACCGGCGATTCGCCGGAGGCGGCGCGGCGCGCCGCCGAAGCCGCGCTTTCAGAAGGCGCCCAGATCATCTTGGGTCCGCTGTTTGCCTCGGCGGTCGGAGCGGCGGCCGAGCCGGCGCGCAGTCGCGGCGTCGCCGTGATCGGATTTTCGAACGACCGCGCGGTCGCCGGGAACGGCGTTTACCTGCTCGGCGTCACGCCCGACCAACAGATCGCGCGCGTCGTCGCGTTCGCGAGCCAGCAGGGCCTTCGGCGCTACGCCGCGCTCATTCCGCAGTCGGCTTACGGCGAAGCAGTGGCGAGCGCGATCGCCACCGCGGCCAAGTCCTATGGCGCCGGCATCGTCAGGATCGAGACCTATCCGACCGACAGCGAGGAGCCGCGCGACCCGATTCTGCGGCTCGCCGACTATAACCGCCGCCGTGCCGCGCTCACCGATCAGCGCCAGCGCCTGGCCTCGCAAGACGACACCGTCGCCCGCCAGGCGCTCAAGCGGCTCGAAGGGCTGGAGACGCTGGGCGAGCTGCCGTTCGATTCGATTTTCCTGCCCGAAGGCGGCGCGCGCCTGAAGCGGATCGCGCCGCTCCTGGCCTATTACGACATCGATCCGGCACGGATCCGTTTTCTCGGCACCGCGCAGTGGGACGATGCCTCGCTCGGGCGCGAGCCGAGTTTGGTCGGCGGCTGGTTCGCGGCGCCGCCCCCTGAGCAGAGCAGCCGCTTCTTTACCCGCTTTGCGCAGGTGTTCGGCAACCGGCCGCCGAGGATTGCAACCCACGCCTACGACGCGGTAGCGCTCGCGGTCGTGCTGTCGCGCAACCCGAACGGGCCGGATTTCTCGGCGGCCGCCATCACCAATTCGAGCGGGTTTGCCGGGGTCGATGGCATTTTCCGTTTTCGCCCCGACGGCGTCGCCGAACGCGGGTTGGCGGTGATCGAGGTCACCAACACCGGCTCGCGCGTCATCAGCCGCGCGCCCGACACCTTTCAGCGCCTGTCGAACTGACGCCGCGTCAGGCGAGCAGCGCACCCAGGATCGCATCGAGCAGCGGGCGGCCGGCCGCGGTCGCACGCAGGCCGTCGGCGTCGGCCACCACCAGCCCCTGGGCGCGGAGATCGGCGAGGCGCGCGCGATCGACGCAGGCTTCGAACTCGGCCCCGAAGCGGACGCGAAAGGCCTCGCGCGCGAGCCCGCCGACCGTCCGGAGCGCGAGCAGGATCGCTTCCTCTTGGGCTTCGCGCGCGGTGAGCGCGTCGTCGGTTTCGGCGCCGATTCCGGCCGCGGCCACGCGCGCCGCCCAAGTCTCGGGCTTGCGATAGGCGCTGAGCGCGCGGCGGACGCCGGCTTCGGTCAGTCGCCCGTGCGCGCCGGGTCCGACCCCCAGATAGTCGCCGCCCGTCCAGCAGGCGAGGTTGTAGCGCGATTCTTCCCCCGGCACGGCGTGGTTCGAAATTTCATAGGCCGGCAGCCCGGCGGCGGCGCACGCGTCCTGGGTTGCGGCGTAGAGATCGGCGGCGCGCTCGTCGTTCGGAACCGCGAAGAAGCCGCGGCGAACCGCGTCATGGAACCGGGTGCCGCGCTCGATCGTCAACTGGTAGAGCGAGAGGTGCCCGCGGGCGCGGGCCAGGGCGGCGTCGAGGGCCGACCGCCAGTCGGCGACGGTCTGGTCGGGAAGCGCGTAGATGAGGTCGAACGAGAGGCGCGCGAAGCGGCGACCCGCCTCGTCGAGCGCGGCTATAGCATCGGCAGCCGAGTGATCGCGGCCCAGGAACCGGAGCACGGCATCGTCGAACGCCTGCACGCCGAGCGAAAGCCGGTTGACGCCGGCGGCGCTGAGCCCGGCGAAGCGCGCGCGCTCCGCCGGATTGGCTTCGAGGCTGATTTCGACGTCGGGTGCGAGCGGCCAGTGCCGGGCGATGCGTTCGATCAGCGCCGCGACCGTGGCCGGCGCCATCAAGGACGGTGTGCCGCCGCCGAAATAGATGCTGGTCACCGTGCGGCGCCCGATCCGCGCCCGATAGCCGTCGAGTTCGGCGCGAAACGCGGCGCGCCAATACCCGTCGTCGACGGTCGCCCGGATGTGGACGTTGAAATCGCAGTACGGGCACTTGGCCGTGCAGAATGGCCAATGGAGGTAGATCGCGAGGCGGTCGGAATCGCTAACCGAAGCAGGCGGCGACGAGCTGCTTGAAGGCACGGGCGCGGTGACTGATGGCATGTTTCTCCGCGGGCTCCATCTCGCCGAACGTGAGCTCGTAGCCGGCCGGCAGGAACATCGGATCGTAGCCGAATCCCTTGTCGCCCGTCGGCGGCCATTCGAGCCGGCCGGCTACCCGGCCTTCGAAGCTCTCGACATGACCGTCGGGCCAGGCCAGCGACAGCACCGCGACGAACTCGGCACGACGGTCGGCGCCGGGTCCGAGCGCGGCGAGCGCGCGTTCGACCTCGGCCATCGCGACCGCGAAATCCTTGGTCGGGCCGGCCCAGCGCGCCGAGTAGATGCCGGGGCGGCCGCCGAGCGCCGGCACCACCAGCCCGGAATCGTCGGCGAGCGCCGGAAGCGCGGCCGCCTGCGCGGCGGCGCGGGCCTTGAGCTCGGCATTGGCGCGGAACGTGTCGCCGGTCTCGTCGGGCTCGCTGAGGCCGAGTTCGGCCGCGCCGGAAACCGCGATGCCGAACGGCGCCAGCAAGTCGCGGATCTCGCGGACCTTGCCCGGGTTGTGGCTCGCGATCACGAGCCGGCCGCCTGCGAAACGCCGCGCCATCAGCGCGCGAGGGCACGGCGCTGCGCCGCGACGAGGTCGGCGATGCCGCCCCGCGCCAACGTCATCAGCGCCTTGAACTGCTGTTCGGTGAAGGGCTCTTTCTCGGCGGTACCTTGGACCTCGATGATGCGGCCGGCGCCGGTCATGACGAAGTTGGCGTCGGCTTCGGCATTCGAATCTTCGGCGTAGTCGAGGTCGAGCACGGCGGCGCCGCCATAGAGCCCGCACGAGACGGCGGCGACGTGGTCGATGAGCGGGATGGCGGCGAGCGTGCCGTTGGCGCAGAGGCCGGCCAGGGCGACATGCAGGGCGACGAACGAGCCGGTGATCGCCGCGGTCCGGGTGCCGCCGTCAGCCTGCAAGACGTCGCAGTCGATCTTGACCTGACGTTCGCCGAGCGCCTCGAGCGAGGTCACCGCGCGCAGGCTGCGGCCGATCAGCCGCTGGATTTCGTGGGTGCGGCCGGACTGGCGACCGCGTGCCGCTTCGCGATCGGTGCGTTCGTTGGTCGAGCGCGGCAGCATGCCGTATTCGGCGGTGACCCAGCCGCGCCCGGTGTTGCGGAGGAACGGCGGCACCCGCTCTTCGACGCTCGCGGTGCACAGCACGTGGGTGTCGCCGAAGCGTACCAGGCACGAGCCCTCGGCATGCTTGTTGACGCCGACCTCGAGCGCGACGTTACGCAGCTGGTCGGCGGCGCGACCCGACGGGCGGGCAACGCCCGGCTTCTTCGTGGACGCCATTGCGCGTACCTCCGGGTTGCCCGCGTTCTAGTCCGCGCACGCGGCGCGGTCCAGCGCTTTAGCGGCCGCGTTGACGGACGGGGGAGCCGTTTCTACATTGATCGGCACGCACCCATGGACATCGATGACCGATAACAAGCCCGATTCGGCCCGAGCCTCCATTTTCGGCGACATTTCCGAGCGCTCGCGCTCGATCTTTCGCGAGATCGTCGAGGCCTATGTCGAGACCGGCGAGCCGGTCGGATCGCGCACCCTCGCCAAGCGCCTCGACCTCAACCTGTCGCCAGCCTCGATCCGCAACGTGATGGCCGATCTCGAGGAACTCGGTCTCCTGTTCGCACCCCACACCTCGGCCGGGCGGTTGCCGACCGATGCCGGCCTGCGGTTCTTCGTCGACGGCATCCTGGAGCGCGGCAATCTGACCCGCGACGAGCGGCAAGAGATCGAAGCCCGCTGCGCCGCCTCGGGCCGCAGCGTCGAGGACGTCTACGCCGAAGCCACCACCATGCTGGCGGGTCTATCGCGCTGCGCCGGGGTCGTGATCGCGCCTAAGATCGACAAGCCGCTCAAGCACGTCGAGTTCGTGCAGATTAGTGCCAACCGGGTGCTGGTGGTGCTGGTGAGCGGCGACGGCACGGTCGAGAACCGCGTCATCGAGGCCCCGGCCGGCGTAACGCCCTCGGACCTGGTCGAAGCGACCAACTACGCCAACGCGAAGCTGCTCGGCAAGACGCTCGCCGAACTGCGCGCCGAGCTGGTCAAGGACCTCGAGCTGCATCAATCCGAGCTCGATACGCTCGCCACGCGCGTGATCGCGACCGGCTTGGCGTCGTGGGGCGGCGGCGAGGACCGCACCACGCTGATCGTGCGCGGCCAGTCGCAGTTGCTCGAGGACGTGACCGCGGTTGAGGAACTCGACCGTATCCGCGTCCTGTTCGACGTGCTCGAAACCAAGAAAGGCTTGACGCGGCTGCTCGAGCTCGCGCACAAAGCCGACGGCGTCCGTATCTATATCGGCGCCGAAAGCAAGCTGTTCGGCCTCTCCGGGTGTTCGCTCGTGGTCGCGCCCTATCACGATAGCCGCGACCATATCGTCGGCGCGATCGGCGTGATCGGCCCGACCCGCATCAATTACGGGCGGATCATCCCGATGGTCGATTACACCGCCAAGGTGATCGGCCAGGTCATGGGTTGAGCGGCACTGCGACCTTTCGCCTTCGAGCCAAGGAACGATGAATCAGCAGGACACACCCGCGACCGATCCCACCGGCGAGCCGGCCGTCGCGGCCGAACCGGGTCCGCCCGCCGCCGCACCGCCCGACGCGGCGTTGGCCGAGCTCGAGCGCCAGGTTGCCGATCTCAAGGATCGGCTGCTGCGCGCCCTGGCCGAGGTCGAGAACACCCGCCGGCGGGCCGAGCGCGACCGCGAGGACGCCGGCAAGTACGCGATCACGACCTTCGCCCGCTCGCTGCTCGCGGTCGGCGACAATTTGAAACGGGCGCTCGATGCGGTTCCGGCCGAGGCCCGCAACGGCAACGACGCGTTGGCCGCGCTCCTGGCCGGGGTCGAGATGACCGAGCGCGAGCTGCAGGCGGTGTTTTCGCGTCACGGCATCAAGACGATCGACGCGCTCGGCGCCAAGTTCGACGCCAACCTCCACCAAGCGATGTTCGAAGTCGACGGCACCGGCCAGGCGCCGGGCACCATCGTGCAGGTGATGGAGTCGGGCTACGTGATCGCCGACCGCCTGCTGCGACCGGCGCTGGTCGGCGTCGCCAAGGCACCCGCGGCCGATCCGTCCGCCCAGTCGCCCGCGGCGGCGCCCGCCGCAGACCCGACAATCAAGATCGACACCAAGGCTTAGCGATCAGCCGTCGCGAAGGACGGGCTCGGCGGCGCCAGCAGCGCACCCGCGGGATCGTGCGCTTCGAGTCGCTCGATCGCGCGCGCCCGCTTGTCGACGGCGTAGCAATAGTTGCAGCCGTGCGGGCAGGTTTCGTACTCGCCGATGTCCTTCGATTGATGGCAGGCGCAGCCCGGCCGATTGCCGCGCTCGCGGGCCGCGATCGGGGCACCGCCGAGGCGGGCGAGGCGCGCCGCATCGATGCAGCGCGCCGCCTCGGCACCGCCCGCCATGAACGCCGGTTGCGCACAGACGCTGAGTTTGAAGCCGAAGCGCCCGGCGAGGCGGGTCAGTTCGATGACGAGGCCGCGTTTCTGCTGCGGGCTCGGGTCCGACCACGCGAACCCGGCCTCGGCACCGGCGCGGTCGAGGTTGCGGCGGGTCTTGCGATAGAGGTGGGTGAAGGACACCACGACCTCGTTGGCGGCGCCGGTCAGCCGCTTGGCCAGACCTGCGAAATTTTCGAGGTGAAAGGCGGCCGGCGTCAGCGACGAAATCTGGATCGGGTCGTAGCGCCACACCACCGCGTCGGGGCCGTATTCGCGCGCGAGCTCGTGGGCCGAGCGGATGGCGCGCTCGGGCTCGGGCACCGAGCGTTCGAGCGCGCGCGGATAGCCGGTGATCGTGTAGTGGACGAAGAACGGGTAGCCGCGCCGGCGTACTTCGTAAAGTGCGTGCATGAACGGCGCCGCGTTTCGGGTCCAGAACACGAAACCGTCGACCGAGTCGCGATCGAGCGGGACGTCGACGACCTGGCCGCCCCACGGGTTGCGGGTGCGGCAGTAGCCTTTACGCAGCCGGTTGATGAACCAGGCACCGTAGAAGGCCGGGATATCGGTCTTGTAGCTCGCCGAGACGATCATCGTCGCCAGGGTACGCATCCGCGCACCGCCCCGCCAGCCGCGGATCCGAAACGGCCGGCAAAACCCCGTATTTTTCCGCAGCTTGCGCGGCTTGCGGGACACCTATGCCCGACCTATATATCGGCCATCTGAAACACCGGTAACACCCTTTGGGGGTTCCGGCGGTGCCTTTGCGGCCGCCCGGAGCTCGCCGAACTAAGGAGGGATGAATGTCTAAGGTAGTCGGTATCGACCTCGGGACGACCAACTCTTGCGTTGCCATCATGGAAGGCAAGAACGCCCGGGTGATCGAGAATTCCGAGGGCGCGCGCACCACGCCCTCGATCGTCGCCTTCAACGATGACGGCGAAATCCTGGTCGGCCAATCGGCCAAGCGCCAAGCCGTCACCAACCCGCTCAGCACCCTGTTCGCGATCAAGCGCCTGATCGGGCGTCGTCACGACGACCCGATGGTGGCCAAGAACAAGGGCATGGTGCCCTATTCGATCGTGCGCGCCGATAACGGCGACGCCTGGGTCGAGGTCAAGGGCAAGCGCTATTCGCCGAGCCAGATTTCGGCCTACATCCTGAAGAAGATGAAGGAGACCGCCGAGGCTTATCTCGGCGAAAAGGTGACCCAGGCGGTCATCACCGTCCCCGCTTACTTCAACGACGCCCAGCGGCAGGCGACCAAGGACGCCGGCGCGATCGCCGGGCTCGAGGTCCTGCGCATCATCAACGAACCGACCTCGGCGTCGCTCGCCTACGGGCTCGACAAGTCGGAAAACAAGACCATCGCCGTCTACGATCTGGGCGGCGGCACGTTCGACATCTCGGTGCTCGAGATCGGCGACGGCGTGTTCGAGGTCAAGTCCACCAACGGCGACACGTTCCTGGGCGGCGAAGACTTCGATATGCGGCTCGTCAATTACCTCGCCGATGAGTTCAAGAAAGAGCAGGGGATCGATCTCAGGAACGACAAGCTGGCGCTGCAGCGCCTCAAGGAAGCGGCCGAGAAGGCCAAGATCGAGCTGTCGTCCTCGGTCCAGACCGAGATCAACCTCCCCTTCATCACCGCCGATGCGTCGGGGCCCAAGCACCTCACCATGAAGCTCACCCGCGCCAAGCTCGAGGCGCTGGTCGACGACCTCGTCACCAAGACGCTCGAGCCGTGCCGCCTCGCCCTCAAGGACGCCGGTCTCACCGCCGGCGAAATCCAGGAAGTGGTGATGGTCGGCGGCATGACGCGGATGCCGAAGGTCATCGATACGGTGAAGAATTTCTTCGGCCGCGAGCCGCACCGCGGCGTCAATCCGGACGAGGTGGTGGCGATCGGCGCCGCCATTCAGGCCGGCGTGCTCAAGGGCGAGGTCAAGGACGTCCTCCTACTCGACGTGACGCCGCTCTCGCTCGGCATCGAAACGCTGGGCGGCGTCTTCACGCGCCTGATCGACCGCAACACCACGATCCCGACCAAGAAGAGCCAGATCTTTTCGACCGCCGAAGACGGCCAGACCGCGGTCACGATCCGCGTGTTCCAAGGCGAGCGCGAGATGGCGGCCGACAACAAGATCCTCGGCCAGTTCGACCTGGTCGGGATTCCGCCGGCACCGCGCGGCGTACCGCAGGTCGAAGTCACCTTCGACATCGACGCCAACGGCATCGTCCATGTCGGCGCCAAAGACAAGGGCACCGGCAAGGAGCAGCAGATCCGCATTCAGGCGTCGGGCGGCCTGTCCAAGGACGACATCGACAAGATGGTCAAGGACGCCGCCGCGCACGCATCCGAGGACAAGAAGCGGCGCGAGTTGATCGAAACCCGCAACAAGGCCGACGCCCTGATCCACACGGTCGAAAAGAACGTGAAGGAGTACGGCGACAAAGTACCGGCCGGCGATCGCGACGCCATCCAGTCGGCGATCGAGGCCTTGAAAAAGGTCAAGGACGGCGAGGATACGGCCGACATCAATGCCAAGGTCGACGCGCTGACACAGGCATCGATGAAGCTCGGCGAGGCCATGTACAAGGCGCAAGCCGGCAGCGGCGGTGCCCCGGGCGAAGGCCCGAGCGCGGGACCGGATGCCGGCGGCGGCGACGCCAAGAAGGGCGGCGAAGACGTGGTCGACGCCGACTTCGAGGAAGTCGACGAAAACAAGAAGAACAAATCGGCCTAGGTCACCTCCCCGTCGGATGTGAGGCTCGCGGCGCCACGCCGCGAGCCGCCGGCGCCAAGTCGAAGTCGAACGATCCATGGCAAAGCGGGACTACTACGAAGTGTTGGGCGTCGAGCGCAAAGCCTCGCTCGACGACATCAAGCGCTCGTTCCGCAAGCTCGCCATGAAGTATCACCCGGACAAGAATCCGGGCGATACCGCGGCCGAACACCAGTTCAAGGAGATCAACGAAGCCTACGATGTCCTCAAGGACGAGGAAAAGCGCGCCGCCTACGACCAACTGGGCCACGCGGCGTTCGAGCAGGGCGGGGCCGGGCGCGGCGGCTTCGACTTCAGCCACGGCTTCGCCGACGTGTTCGACGACTTGTTTGGCGAGTTCATGGGCGGCGGCGGCGGGCGGCGGCGCAGCACCCAGACCCGCGGCGCCGACCTTCGCTACAACCTCGAAATCACGTTGAATGAAGCCTACGCCGGCAAGAAGGCGCAGATCCGGGTGCCGACCTCGATCGCCTGCGAGGCGTGCCACGGCGCCGGCACCGCCGGCGGCGCCAAGCCGACGGTCTGCCGCACCTGTGCCGGCATGGGCAAGGTTCGCGCGCAACAGGGCTTTTTCACGATCGAGCGCACCTGTCCGACCTGCCACGGCCACGGTCACGTCATCACCGACCCGTGTCGCGTCTGCTCGGGCGCCGGGCGCGTCCACAAGGAAAAGACGCTCTCGGTCAACATTCCGGCCGGGGTCGAGGACGGCTCGCGCGTGCGCGTTGCCGGCGAAGGCGAAGCGGGCGTCCGCGGCGGCGCGCCCGGCGACCTCTATATTTTCCTTGCGCTCGCGCCGCACCGGATTTTTCAGCGCGAAGGCGCCAACATCTTCTGTCACGTACCGCTGCCGATGACGACCGCGGCCCTGGGCGGCACGATCGAAGTGCCGACCATCGACGGCAGCCGCGCCAAGGTCGCGATCCCAGCCGGCTGTCAGAGCGGGCGCCAGTTCCGTCTGCGCGGCAAGGGCATGCCGGTGCTGCGCAGCCAGGGCCACGGCGACATGTACATCCAGATCGCGGTCGAGACCCCGGTCAACCTGACTAAGCACCAGCGCGAACTGCTGGAAGAGTTCGACCGCGCCGGTTCGGGCAAGACCAATCCCGAGTCGGAGGGCTTCTTCGCCAAGGTGAAGGAGTTGTGGCAGGATCTGACCGAAAAGTAGCCAGCGGACGCGGCCCTTCCTAGGCGCCCCTCATCGCGCGCGCTAAACTCGCGCCTGCCCGCGGTCGGGCGCGCGTTTCTCACCCTGGGGACAGCCATGGCGGACCTTCGTATCGGCATCACCGGCTGCGCCGGCCGCATGGGTCAGACTTTGATTCGCGAAGTCGCCGCCACCGCAGGTTGCCGGCTCGCCGCCGGCAGCGAGCGGCCGGGCCACCCGGCGATCGGTCGCGATTTGGGAACGCTGGCTGGCCTGGCCGCAGTCGGCGTCGCCGTCACCGCTGACGCCCAAGCCGTGTTCGCGGGCGTCGATGCGGTCCTCGATTACACCGCACCCGAGGCCTCGGTCGCGCACGCGGCGCTCGCCGCCAACGCCGGCACCGCGCTCGTCGTCGGTACCACCGGGCTCACGCCGACGCATCTAGACGCGATCCGGGCCGCCGCCGCTCGCGCCGTCATCGTCCAGTCCGCCAACACCTCGGTCGGCGTCAACGTGCTCTTGGGCATCGCCAAGAAAGTCGCGGCGATCCTCGATCCCTCCTACGACATCGAGATCGTCGAGATGCACCACCGCCACAAGGTCGATGCGCCCTCGGGCACCGCGCTCGCGTTGGGGCGCGCGGTCGCAGCCGGCCGCAACGTCGAGCTCGACCGCGCCGCGGTGCGCGGGCGCGACGGCATCACCGGCGCGCGCGCGACCGGGACCATCGGCTTCGCCTCGCTCCGCGGCGGCGACGTCGTCGGCGACCACACTGTCGTCTTCGCTGCCGAGGGCGAACGGCTCGAACTCACCCACAAAGCTTCGAGCCGCCACGTGTTCTCGAAGGGCGCGGTACGGGCGGCGCTGTGGAGCCGCGGGCAGAAGCCCGGCCGGCTCTACTCGATGGCCGATGTGTTGGGCCTCGCCGATTAGCTTTTGGCCGCCGCCGCGCCGCGCCGGAGCGCGGCGTTGGTGGTGGCGACGCCGCCGAGAATGAGGACCAGGGCGGTCAGCGCCCGCCACGAGAGCGCTTCGGCCAGGAACAGCATTCCCCACACCACGCTCAAAACCGGAACGATGTAGTTGCAGAGCGAGAAGAATGTGGCGCCGGCCAAGGCGACGATCCGAAAGAACAACAGGTTGCCGAGCGCGGTCGAAACCAAGCCGATCGCCGCGATCGCGCCTAGCGCGCTCCAGCTAGGCGCGATCGTCCATGGCGATTCGAAGACGAGGCTGAACGGGACCGACACGAACCCGGCGATCAGCGTGGTCGCGGTCGTAATCGCGAGGACCGGCAGCCCGGTCAGGCGGCTCGCCAGCACGTTCGAGACGGCGTAGCTCATGGCCGCCACCACGATCGCGAGCTCGGCGACGACGTGGACGCCGAGGCCGCCCAGCAGCTCGGGCCCCATCAGGATGACGATGCCGGCAAGGCCAACCGCGATTCCCGCGATCTTGGCCGGCGTCAGGCGCTCGCCACGGCCGAAGAAATGCGCGAGCACCATGGTGAAGAGCGGGACGGTCCCGATCAGGATCGCGGTCAGGCCGCTGTCGATGACGATTTCGCCCCAATTGATCAGGACGAACGGAAGCGCGTTCCCGCTCAGCCCCACCGCGGTGAGCAGCACCCATTGCCTGGGCGTCGCTTCGATCCGCTCGTCGCGCCAGCGCATGACGGCGTAGAGCGCGACACCGGCCAGCATCAACCGAAGCGTCGCCGCCGTGAGCGGCGGCACTGTTTCGACGATCACTTTGACGAGCCCAAAGACCGCCGACCAGATCACGGCCAGCGCGATCAGGAGGACGACCGGTTGGGAGGCGAGACGGTTCATCGCCCACTAATCGGGCCGCCCGGGCAGGCCGTCAACGACCATTTCCGCCGGCGACCTGGCTATCGATCGTATTTATCGATCTATATCTATTGAATTATCAATTAGATTGATGATGATCGAATCCGCATTTTTACCGGCGAGCGGCGCCGTTGCGTCGCAACCGGAGCCGACGATGATGATCAAGACCGCCACCTTCGCCCTCGTTCACTTCGCCGTCGCGTTTGCGGTGGCTTACATCATCAGCGGCAGCTTCCTGCTCGGCGGTGCGATCGCGCTGATCGAGCCAGCCTTCAACACCCTCGCCTACCACCTGCACGAACGGGTTTGGACCCGAACCGGGCAGACCGGCGCGGCCCGACCGCTCGTCCCCTCAACCTGATCAATCCATAGGAGAACGACCATGAACGCTTTCGTCCCCGTCACCCCGATGGCGATCGACATCGGCATCGCCGAGCGCGACCGCATCGCGATCGCCGACGGCTTGGCCAAGCTGCTCGCCGACACCTACACGCTCTATCTCAAGACCCACAACTTCCATTGGAACGTCGAAGGGCCGCTCTTCGCCACGCCCCACACCATGTTCGAGCAGCAATACACCGAGCTCGCCGCCGCGGTCGACCTGATCGCCGAGCGGATCCGCGCCTTGGGTGTCCGCGCGCCAGGCAGCTATTCGGCTTACGCCGCGCTGGCATCGGTCCAGGAAGCGGCCGGCGCGCCGAGCGCCGAAGAGATGGTGCGCGAACTCGCGCGCGATCAGGAGGCGGTAGCCCGGACCGCGCGCGCGGCGTTCGCGAGCGTCGAAAAGGCCGGCGACGAAGCGACCGCCGATCTCCTCATGCAGCGGCTCCTCGTCCACGAAAAGACCGCGTGGATGCTGCGCGCGATGGCGGCAAAGTAGGCGGGCTAGGGAAGCGGCGCGGCGCCGGCCTCGTCCGGGGCGCGCCGTCCCGCCTCCCAGGCGAGGATCGCGCGCTTGCGGGCGACGCCCCAGTAGTAGCCGCTGACCAACCCGGAGCCGCGAATGACGCGGTGGCACGGGATCAGGAGCGAGATCGGATTGGCCGCGACCGCGCCGGCGACAGCGCGCGCGGCGCCGGGGCGGCCGATCCGCGCGCTCAGCGCGTCGTAGGACGTGACGCAGCCGGGCGGAATTCGCAGCAGCCCTTCCCACACCTTGATCTGGAAGTTGGTGCCGATCAGGTGGAGCTTGACCGGCCCGCGCCCTTCGCGCGCACCGTGCGCCTTCCACCCCAACCGGTTGGCGATCGCCGCGAACACGGCCCCGGTCCGGGCCGGATCGGCGTGAAAGCGGGCCTTGGGCCACCGTCCCTCGAGATCGGCGAGCGCCGCCGCCTCCGCGCCTGGTTCGGCGAAGCCAAGGCCGCAGACGCCGCGCGGCGTCAACGCGAGCACGCACAGCCCGAACGGACTCGGGTGGAACCCATAGGCGATTTCGAGGCCCTCGCCCTGGCGGCGAAACTCGCCCGGGGTCATCGCCTCGCAGGCGACGAACAAGTCGTGGAGCCGCGACGGACCCGACAGACCGACAGCGAAGGTCGCATCGAGCACGCTCTGCGATTCGGCCAAGTTGCGTTTGGCGTGCTCGACGGTAATGAACTGCAGGAACCGCTTGGGCGAGATGCCGGCCCAGCGCCGGAACAGGCGCTGGAAATGGAACGGGCTCAAGCCGATGTGGCGGGCGACGTCGGCGAGCTCGGGCTGGGATTCGGCATTGGCTTCGAGATACGCGATTGCCTTTGCGACCCGCGCATAGTCGCTGAGCGCCCCGCTGAGATCGTTTTCGTCCACCGCCAAATCCACCGCCGCCATGTCGGCCTCGCTATGTTCCAGGGCCGATATGTAGTCGGGCGGCAGCGGCCGAACCACCCGATACTTGCGGCCTCAGCGATGGTGCACGTTGTCGAGTCGGGCCAGCGCCGTCTTGAGCGCGCGCGCCACCTCGAGCCGCTCGGGCGGCGAGAGAAACGCGCCGATCGCCAAGTGATTGCCGTGCGACGACAGAATTAGCCGACTGTCGTGCCGCGGCGGATCGGCGATCGACACCTTGAGCCAATAGGGCTGGAAGCTCCACGTACGCGGCGTGCAGCCCGCCGCGAACCGGCGGACGATCAAGGCGTCCGCGGTGAGCTCGAGAACCTCGCGCACCCGCGCGGCGCGGTAATTGACGCGAAACGCCCAGTAGACCAGGAGGACGTCGAGCCCCAAAAATCCGACCACCGGCCACGCGCCGGCCAGGAAGAAACCGAGCCCGATCGCGAAGCTCGCGGCTCCGATGGTCGCCATCAGCAACCAGAATCCCAACCGCGACAGCGAGCGGTGCGGAAACAGCTCGGCGTTGAAGAGAATGCCGTCGGCAAAGGCCGCGTCGGCGGTCCCGTGGGTCATGGTCCGAGAGCATAAAGCCCCGCCCCGGCCAGCGGCAAACACCGCCCGCGGTTTGCCGGGCGGGTCAAAGCGGCTAGGCTCGGGCCATGCCGACCGCCCGCGCCAAGCGCCCGAATGCCGCCAAGAGCGAACGGATCGCGGAGGCGTTTCGGCGTTTCGCCAAGGTCAACCCCGATCCGCGCGGCGAGCTGGTCTACGAGTCGCCTTATACGCTCCTGGTCGCGGTCGTGCTCTCGGCCCAGGCGACCGACGCCAGCGTCAACAAGGCGACGCCGGCGCTGTTCGCCGCCGCCAATACGCCGGCCAAAATGGTAGCGCTTGGCGAGGCGCGGGTCCGCGACTACGTCAAAACCATCGGTCTCTTCAACAGCAAGGCCAAGAACATCATCCGGCTCTCGGAAATCCTCCTCGCCGAGTACGGCGGCATCGTCCCCAACGATCAGGCGGCGCTCGAACGGCTGCCCGGCGTCGGCCGCAAGACCGCGAACGTTGTTCGTAACATCGCCTTCGGCGAGCCGACCATCGCCGTCGATACCCACATCTTTCGGGTCGGCAACCGCACCGGCTTCGCCCCCGGCAAGACTCCGCTCGCGGTCGAGCAGCAGCTTCTCGACGTCGTGCCCGAGCGCTTCAAGCTCCACGCCCACCACTGGCTGATCCTGCACGGGCGTTACGTGTGCAAGGCGCGCAGGCCCGAATGCCCGCGCTGCGTCATCAACGACCTCTGCGCGTTCAAGGGCAAGTCGACGGTGGCCGCGGACGATTGAGGATCAACCTTGGCGGGCGCCGCGGGCATCGAGGACACTCGCGAAGCACTCGCGTTCGGAGCGTGCGGCGCGGTCGCGGCCGCGTACCTCGACGTGGCGGACGCGCAAGCCGACGCGGTCGCGGCCGGCGTAGAGAAAAAGATGCAGCACGCAGTCCGCGCTCGCGTACTGCCACACTTCCGCGGGCGGGTCCTTGCGCCGGAGCCGCGGCTCGCCCAGGACCCGCGTGAGCTCGCCCGCGTCCAGCCCGACCAGCCGGCGCGGGTCGAGTTCGGCACGAAGCGCGGCGAGTGCGACCGGCGCCGGATCGGCGTCGGGTTGCACCAGCGCGGGGGCTGCGGCCGCGGGCGGCGGTGTGATGGCTGGCGCGGCGGGAAGCGGAGCCGGCATCGCGGCTGGCGGCGGCGCTAACGCGCTAGCAGACGCCGTGGGCGCTACCGCGACCGGCGTTGCCGTAACGGCCACTGTCGAGGGCGGCGGTTCGACCGCCGGCGCACCGCAGGCTGCGAGCGCGGCGGCAAACGCGAGCGCGGCGAGGCGAGGCGACGCCGCCGGATTAGCGCGCGAGCCCGCCGGCGCCGTTGCCGCTCTCACGGCCGATCTTCTTGACGGAACCGCCGATCTCGCCCCCGCGTTCGATCTCGACCTCGCCGTACTCGATCTCGCCGATGACCCGGCCGGCAGCATGGATGACCAGCCGGTTGCGGACCTTGAGCTTGCCTTCGAAGGTGCCGTTGACGTCGGCTTCGTCGACGTCGGCGGCGCCCTTGAAAATGCCGCTCTTGGCGATCTCGATGTACTTGCCTTGCGACAAGGTGGCGTCGACGCGGCCTTCGACCACCAGGCGATCGCAGCTCGAGATTTCGCCGTTGAGGTGGATATCGCGCCCGACCGTGAGCTTTTTCGAATCCGGCCCGATTTCACGGGCGAGCTCGCTGCTCGGTCCGAACTGGAGATTGCGCCTGACCGGTTCCGGCCGGTAGTTGGGGGAGAAGGTATCGGTTGAGGACATCGCGTTTCCCGGGTTGCGGTTTTCTATGCTTTAGGCGCGGGCGCGCCGGGCCGCAAGTCCTTTGAAGAGGTGCAGCATTGCCGCGACGCCGAGGATGGCGGCAATGACATTGACGACGGGAACGGTGAGGAGAAAGGCGATCGCAGCCCCGATCAGAAACAGCTTGCCGCGGTGGGCGCGGCGCAAGGCGGCCGCTTCCGGCACGCTCAGGTGGCGGAGCGCAACCAGGTCGAAATATTCGCGCGCCAGCAGCCAGCCGTTCAAGGCGTAGAAGACGACGACGTTGAGGAGGGGGATCCAGAACGCGACCACATAGAACGGCAGCGCCAGCAGATTGAGCGCGATGAGGAGCGCCGTGAACTTGAGGCTGACGACGAACGCGGGGCCGAGCCCGAGCGCGATCCCGGGGCGGTCATTCGGGTAATAGCGCCGCTCGACCGCATCGGCGACATCGTCCAAGAACAGCGACACGAACTGGCTGACGATCGCCGGGAACAGGAGCCAGGTCACGATCACGAACAGCGAGCCGCCTAGGATACCGACCAGCCAATCGACGACGGCGCCGTAGCTCCCGACGGACGCCCCGACGCCGCTCAAGCCCCACCACAAGAGGCCGCCCAACCCCAGGAAGACGGCGACGCTCAACCCGATCGCGCGCCAGGCGATGCCGCGAAAGGCCGGCTCGCGCGCCTGCGCGATGGCGCGGCCAAAGGCGGCGCCGATCGAGGTCGCCGGCGCCGGCGCGGTCAAGGCCGGGCTCCCGGCTGGGCTTGCCCGACCGGGGGCGGCGCGATCGGCAGCGTCCCCATCCGAGGCGCAATCGGCAGCATTCCCGACCAAGGCTGGGTCGCTTCGTAGAGCGCCGCCGCGGCTATCACCCGGGCGTCGCCCCGCGGCGGCCCGACGATCTGGAGGCCGACCGGCAGCCCGCTCGCGGTCAAGCCGCATGGCACCGAGATCGCCGGGCAGTGAGTGAGCGTGATCGCGAACGAGAGCGCGAGCCAGCTGTAGTAGGTCGGGAATTTATGGCCGTCGAGTTCGGTCAGGTAGCGGACCTCGACCGGAAACGGCGGCGTCAAAACCGCCGCCGACAGCAAGAGGTCGTAGCGCTCGAAGAACTCGGCCGCACGGCGGTAGATCTGGGCGTGGGCGCGTTCGGCCCGCGCGATATCGGCGCCGCTGAGCTTCAATCCTTCCTCGATGTTCCACACCACTTCGGGCTTGATCCGGGCGCGCTGCTCGAGGAGGTGGCCGCGCGCTGCCGCGAACACCTGGCCGCGCAGAACCCTGAACACTTCTTCGACGTCGCCCAAGTCCGGGTGCGCCGGCTCGACCGCGATGCCCATGTCGGCGAACGCGGCGGCGGCGCGGTCGCAGAGCTGCCGCACCTCGGGGTCGAGCGGCGCAACGCCGAGGTCAGCGGCGTAGGCAATCCGCTGCGGCCGCGCCGGGCGGGTGGCGGCGGCGAGAAACGGCACGGCCGGGCGCGGCAGCGCAAGCGCATCGCCTGACGGTTCGCCGAGCTGGGCGTCGAGCAGGAGCGCGAGATCGGCCACGGTGCGCGCCATCGGCCCCTGCACCGACATCGGCGAAAACGGCAGCGCGCCCGGCGCGCGCGGGACCCGGCCGGGCGACGGCCGCAGCCCGACCACGCCGCAGAAGCTCGCCGGAATCCTGAGGCTGCCGCCGTGATCGGACCCCGGCGCCAGCCATACCTCGCCGGTCGCGAGCGCGACCGCGGCCCCGCCCGAGGAGCCGCCGCAGGTCATGCGCGTGTCCCACGGGTTCAGCGTCGCGCCGAACACGTCGTTGAAGGTGTTGGCGCCGGCCGCGAATTCGGGCGTGTTCGACTTGGCAAGGACGATGGCGCCGGCGGCTTCGAGGGTTTCGACCATGTAGTCGGAGCGGGTCGGCACATGGTCGGCGAACAGCGGCGAGCCGTAGGTCGTGCGCACCCCGGCGACGTCGTTCATGTCCTTGATCGCGACCGGAAGCCCGTAAAGGAAGTGGTCGGGCACGTCCGCGGGCCAATGCGCCATCAACGCCTGGGCGCGCTCGCGCGCGCGCTCGGCACAGACGGTCGGTAGGGCGTTGACGTGGCGCTCAACCGCGGCGATGCGGGCGAGCGCGGCATCGATCATTTCGAGCGGCGACACCTCGCGTGCTTTCAGGCGACGAACCGCGTCGCACGCGGTCAGGCGAAAGAGCTCGGTCATCGCGGCGGTCTCGCGGTTGCGGGGCCGCGAGTGTGCGGGGGTGCGGTCGATTCGGCAAGGGCGAGGCGGGACAGCCGCTGCGCGGCTCCCCTATACTCGCGCCGCACAACGTCCCCAGGTGACCGATGACCGAGCCCGCGCGCGACAAAAAGAAGCCGATCTACGACGTCGTCGGCATCGGCAACGCTATTGTCGACGTGCTGGCCCATGTCGATGACGCTTTCCTCAAGCGGCACGCGCTCACCAAAGGCACCATGGCGCTGGTCAACGCCGACCAGGCCCGAGGCATCTACGCCGCGATGCCGCCCGGCACCGAGGCCTCGGGCGGCTCGGTCGCCAATTCGATGGCGGGAATCGCCTCCCTCGGCGGCAAAGGCGCCTACATCGGCAAGGTGCGCAACGACCAGTTGGGCGAGGTGTTCGCCCACGACTTGCGCGCGCTCGGGGTCGAATTCCGGACCGCGCCGGCGACCGACGGCCCGGCCACCGCGCGTTGCTTCGTGTTCGTGACGCCCGACGCGCAGCGAACCATGAATACGTTCCTCGGCGCCTGTATCCACCTGGGCCCGGAGGATGTCGACGGTGCGACCGTCGCCGCCGGCAAGATCACCTACCTCGAGGGTTACCTCTGGGACTCGCCCCGCGCGATCGCGGCGATGCGCAAAGCGATCACGATCGCGCACGAGGCGGGGCGTAAAGTGGCCTTCAGCTTGTCGGATCCGTTCTGCGTCGACCGCCATCGCGATGAATTCCGCGCGCTGGTCGAGGACGAGATCGACATCCTGTTGGCGAACGAAGCCGAGATCTGCTCGCTCTACCAGGCCCCTCACTTCGACCGGGCGCTGCAGTCGGTGCATGCGCGCGGCGACCTGGTCGCGGCCTTGACGCGCTCGGCCAAGGGCGCCGTCGTTGCCATCGGCGCCGAGGTCCACGTGATCGACGCGGTGCCAATCCCGCGCGTGATCGACACCACCGGCGCCGGCGATCTGTTCGCCGCCGGTTTCCTGTTCGGCTATGCCCGCGGGCTCGATCTCGGCATCTGCGGACGACTGGGCGCGATTGCCGCCGGCGAAGTGATCGGGCACTTCGGCGCTCGACCCGAAACGTCGCTCGCCGCGCTCGTGCGCGAACATCTGCCCGAGCTGGTGTAGGCCGGCGCTCGCCGGCGGCGCGGAAACGGGGTCTGCGATGGGTCTCGATTGGATCGGACGATTGCGGTTGGGGACGGGCATCGTCCTCTTCGCCTACGTCGCGACCCACCTGATCAACCATTCGCTCGGTCTGATCTCGCTCGCGGTGATGGAAGCCGGCCGCGACGTCTTTCTCCTGATTTGGCGCAACTGGATCGGCACCGCCCTCCTCTACGGCAGCCTGATCGTGCATTTGATCCTGGTGATCTACTCGATCGTGCGCCGCCGCACCTGGAAGCTGCCGCTCCGCGAGGTGCTGCAAGTCCTGTTCGGCTTGATGATCCCGCCGCTCTTGGCGCTTCACGTCGTCGCCAACCGCGGCCTGCACGAACTCTACGGCGTCAACGACACTTACGCCTTCGTGATCGCCTCGATCTGGGTATTCGATCCTGCCGAGGGTTTGCGCCAAGCGATCGCGGTAGTGGCGGCTTGGCTTCACGGCTGCCTCGGCATGCACATGTGGCTCCGCTTGAAGCCCTGGTACACCCGCTATTACACGCCCCTCTACACCGCGGCGTTCGTGCTGCCGATCCTGGCTCTCACCGGCTTCAGCAGCGCCGGGCGCGAGGTCGAGCTCTTGATGCGCGATCCGACCTGGCTCGTGCGCCTGCGCGAAGTGGTGCAGTGGCCGAGCAACGAAGCGATCGCCTTCGCCTACGGCGCGCAGCGTTGGGGCCTATGGGCCATGGTCGGGGTATTGGTGCTGATCCCGGTCGCGCGCTATGGCCGCAACCTGCTCGATACGCTGCGCGGCGCGATCGCGGTCACCTATCCCGGCGGCCGCAAGGTCACGATTTCGAAGGGCTTGACCGTGCTCGAAGCGAGCCGGAGCGCCGGCATCCCGCACGCCTCGGTGTGCGGCGGTCGCGGCCGCTGTTCGACCTGCCGCGTTCGGATCGGACGCGGGCGCGAGCACTTGGCGCCGCCATCGGCCGAGGAACGGCGCGTGCTCGAGCGAGTGGGTGCGCCCGAGTCGGTGCGGCTCGCCTGCCAGATCCGCCCGACCCACGCGCTCGACGTGATTCCGCTGCTGCCGCCCAACCCCGAGCCGCAGGCCGGGTTCGAGTTCGTGCGCGCGTTGCAAGGGAACGAGCGCGACATCGCGATCATGTTCGCCGATTTGCGCGCGTTCACGCGGTTCTCGGAGAAGAAGCTCCCCTACGACGTGGTGTTCGTCTTGAACCAGTATTTCCGCGTCATGGGCACGGCGATCGAAAGCGAGGGCGGCCACGTCGACAAGTTCATCGGCGACGGCATCATGGCGCTGTTCGGCTTGAAGACCGACACCGCCGACGGCTGCCGGCGGGCGCTCGCGGCGGCGCGGCGCATGGGCCTCGCGATGGACGAGATGAACCAAAGCCTGGCCGACGACCTCGACGAGCCGCTCCGGATGGGGATCGGCGTTCATTCCGGCACCGCCATCGTCGGCGAAATGGGACATGGCGGCGTCCGCTCGGTGACGGCGATCGGCGACGTCGTCAATACCGCGAGCCGGCTCGAGCCGCTCACCAAGGAATACACTTGCCAGCTCGTGGTCTCCGCCGACGTCGCGGCCAAAGCCGGCGTCGACTTGAGCGGGTTTCCGCGCCACGAAGTCGCGATCCGCGGCCGGGTCGATCCGCTCGTGGTCTACGCGATCGAGCGCGCCCGCGACCTGCCGGCGCCGGCCGGGGCCAAGGCAAAGGAACCTGCTTGAACGGCTAGGTGCCGGCCTTGGCCGGCCGCCGCGCCTCGAGGACGAGAACGCCGGTCGCGATCACGGCGGCGCCGGCCAGCTGAATCGGCGCCATCGTCTCGTCCAAGAGGAGATAGGCGATCACCAGGGTCGAAGGCGGTCCGATGGTCGAGATCAAGGCGGCGCGCGGTCCGCCGATGCGACGGATGCCTTCGATCAGCGCGAGCCACGCGATGCAGGTGGCAACGATCACCATGAACGCCATCACCGCCCACGCATAGCCCGAAATCGCGGCGAGATCGGCGCCGCCAGCGGCGCCGAAGTGGATGGTCATGGCGATGAACGCGCCGGTATGGGCGAAGAGCGTGTAACGGATCGAGCCGACGATGCGGCTCCAGGTCTGGCCGACGATGATGTAGACGGCGAAGGTGAGCGCAGCGGCGATCGCGAGCCCCGCGCCCAGGAGATTGGTGGCCAATAGGGCCGGGTCGAAGCCGCCCACGACCAGGAAAATGCCGGCGTAGGTAATCGCCAGCGCCAGCCACTGGCGCGGTGGCGGCCAGGCGCGGCGGACGGCCGCATCGAGCAGCACGGTGAAGGCCGGATAGCTGAACAGCAGGAGTCGCTGCACGCCGGCGCCGATCAACTGGAGCGAGTTCAAATCGGCGAGACCGCCCATGTAGTAGCAAAAGATTCCGGCGGCGGCGGCAACGACTAAACCTTTCGTACTCGAGCCGATAAAATTACCGTGCCCGAGCTTGATCGCCGCGAAGACCCAGAACACCGGCATCGCCAGCAGCATGCGCAGGAACAGGACGGTGGCGAGGTCGAGGTCCTCGGCATAGAGGATCTTGGTCGCGACGCCTTTGGTCGCGAGCGCGAGCGCCGCGGTCACGATGAGCGCCACCCCGACGAGATCGCCGGGTGCCCGACCGTGCGGCGACGCGGGCGACGCGCTCAGGGATCGAGCCGCTTGACCATCGGCCCCACCGACGCCCCGCCCAAGACATGGACGTGAAGGTGCGGGACCTCCTGGTGACCGTCGCGACCGTTGTTGATGATGATGCGGTAGCCGGGCTCGCTCAGGCCGAGCGCGTGAGCCACCTTGCCGACGGCCGCGAACAGGCCGGCGACCGCGGCCGCCGGCGCGCGGCTGGTAAATTCATCGAGCGTGACGTACGCGCCCTTGGGGATCACGAGGACGTGGACCGGGCGCGCGGGACGGATGTCGTGAAACGCGAGCGCGAACTCGTCCTCATAGACTTTCTTGCACGGCAGTTCCCCGCGCAGGATCCTGGCGAACACGTTATCGGGGTCGTAGCTCATCGGAACGCCCCGCGGTCAGTGCGCCCGCGCGCGTTTTTCGTCATGGCCCGAGACGCCCTCGCGCCGTGTGAGTTCGGCCGCGACCCGCTCGGGCGCGATGCCGGCCGCCGCCCACAGGACCAGCAAGTGAAAAAGCAGATCGGCGCTCTCCTTGACGAGCGCCTCGGGCTCGCGTCCGGCACCGGCGAGCGCGGTTTCGAGCCCCTCCTCGCCGACTTTCTTGGCCGCTTTGGCGGGATCGCCGCCGGCCAGGAGCTGAGCGACGTAGGACGTCGCCGGATCGGCGTTCCGGCGCGCTTCGATGGTCGTCGCCAAGCGGCTCAAGACCTCGGTCAGGGCTGCGATGCCGCGCGTTTCAGGGGGCGCCATGGCGCTCTCCTTCTCTCTCGTGGTCGCGGTTTCGCTACCAGATTTGGCCGAGCGTGTCACTTTGGCAGGGTCAGCGCCCGCCTCTGACCGGGATGCCGGCGGCGGCGAGCGCGGCCTTAGCCTCGCGTACCGTGAACTCGCCGAAGTGGAAGATCGAGGCCGCCAACAGCGCGGTCGCGTGACCGTCGCGAATGCCCTCGACCATGTGGGCGAGCGTGCCGACGCCGCCCGAGGCAATCACCGGGACCGTGACGGCATCGGTGATCGCGCGCGTCAGGCCGATGTCGTAGCCCGCGCGCGTGCCGTCGCGGTCCATCGAGGTCAGGAGAATTTCACCCGCCCCGGACGCGACCATGCGCCGCGCCCACTCGACCGCGTCGATCCCGGTCGCCCGCCGGCCGCCGTGGGTAAAAACCTCGTAGCGACCGGCGTCCGTACGTTTGGCGTCGATCGCGACGACGATGCACTGCGCTCCGAATTTCTCGGCGGCCTCGCCGACGAACGCAGGCCGCTCGACCGCTGCGGTGTTGATCGAGACCTTGTCGGCGCCGGCACGCAGCAGCTTCCGAATATCCTCGAGCGTCCGCACCCCGCCGCCGACGGTGAGCGGCATGAAGCACTGATCGGCAGTGCCGCGGACGACGTCGTAAATGGTGTGGCGGTTCTCGTGGCTCGCGGCAATATCGAGAAAGCAGAGCTCGTCCGCGCCTTGTCCGTCATAGACCTTGGCCTGCTCGACCGGGTCGCCGGCATCGCGCAGATCGACGAAGCGCACACCCTTGACGACGCGACCACCGGCGACGTCGAGGCACGGGATGACGCGCGCCTTGAGCATCTAAGCCGCCGCCGCCAGCGCCGCCGCCAGCGCGATGCGGCCATCGTAAAGGGCGCGGCCGAGAATGACGCCGGCGATACCCTCGGCCTCGTGGCGTTTGAGCGCCGCGATGTCGGCGAGCGAGCCGACGCCGCCCGAGGCGATCACAGGGATCGCGGTCGTGCGCGCGAGCGCCGCGGTTGCAGCGACATTGGCGCCGACCTTGGTGCCGTCGCGCTCGACATCGGTATAGATGAGCGCGGCGACGCCGCTATCGGCGAAGCGCCGGGCGAGATCGGCGGCGGTCCAGCTCGACGCTTCGGCCCAGCCTTCGACCGCGACCTTGCCGCCGCGGGCATCGAGCGCGACCGCGATCCGCCCGGGGTGGGCGCGGCACGCGGTTTCGACCAACATCGGGTCCTTGACCGCGGCGGTGCCCAAGACGACGCGGGCGATCCCGGCGGCGAGCCAGCGCTCGACCGTCGCCAGATCGCGCACGCCGCCCCCCAACTGAATCGGGATCGACACCGCGGCGGCAATCGCCGCGACCGCTGCGGCGTTGACGGGCTTGCCGGCGAAAGCGCCATTCAGGTCGACGACATGGAGCCAGGCGGCGCCGGCCTCGGCAAAGGCTTGGGCCTGAGCGGCCGGATCGGTGCCGTACACGGTCGCGCGCGCAAGATCGCCCTGGTAGAGCCGGACGCACGCGCCGTCTTTGAGATCGATCGCCGGGTAGACGATCATCCCGCCTCGTCGAGCATCTTGTAATAGAAATACCCGGCGATGTAGGTGCCGTTGACGAAGGCATAGCGCGGCTTGACGCCCCAGCGCACGAAGCCTGCGCTTTCGTAGAGGCTGATCGCCGCGCTCTGGGTCTCGCGCACGTCGAGGCTCAGCATCTTGAAGCCTTGGGTTCGGGCGTGCTCGATCACGCGCGCGAGCAGCCCGCGCGCCAAGCCATGGCCGCGCGCATACGGTACAACGAAGAACGTCGTAATGGTGGCGTTGAAGGCACCGGCCTCGTTGTTGGCGGTCGGCTTCAACAACTGACAAGTTCCGACGATCGCATTGTCGAGGCGGGCTAGGAACAGTTCGCGTTCCGGCACCAGCTGCACGCCGCGCCAGTATTTCTCGAGCATCTGGCGCGAGGGCATGTTGATCCAGTCGAAGCCCAAGCCGACCGCGATCGCCTCCTCGGTCGCCTCGCAGAGCGCGTCCAGGTCGCCGGGCCGGAATTCGGTCAGGCGTTCGATTTCAGTCTTGTTGGTCGTGCCGGCGGTCATGGTCGCCATGCCAGGAAATTCGCGATTAAGCGCAGGCCGGTCGCCTGGCTCTTCTCGGGATGAAACTGGGTGCCGACCATATTGTCGCGGCCGATCATGGCGACGATAGGACCGCCGTAATCGATGCCGGCGAGCTCGTGCGTGGGCTTGCGGCAGACGAAATGGTAGCTGTGGACGAAGTAGGCATGGCTTCCGGGCGCGATGCCCTCGAGCACCGGATGGGGATGCATGATCGCGAGGTCGTTCCAGCCCATGTGCGGAACGCGAAGCCCGCCCGGCAAGCCGATCGCGGCGCCGACGCCGACGTGGGCGCCGTTGGCGGTCCCGATCGCGACGACGTCGCCGGGAATCCAACCGAGGCCCGGGTGATCACCGTGTTCGTGCCCGGCACTCGCCATCAATTGCATACCGACGCAAATGCCGAGGAACGGGCGCCCGCGTCCGATCACGCTCTCGGTCAACGCCTCGACCATCCCCGGCACCGCGTCGAGCCCGCGCCGGCAGTCGCCGAACGCGCCGACGCCGGGCAGCACGATATGGGTCGCGGCCGCGACCGCTTCGGTAGAAGCGGTGACCGCGACGTCTTGGGCGAGCCCGGCCTCGCGCACCGCGCGCTCGAACGCCTTGGCGGCGGAACGCAGGTTGCCGGAGCCGTAGTCGACGATCGCGATCGTCATGACGCCGTTACCGCGGCCGCCGGCCCGCGCGGTCCGAAGAAGCGGCGCTCGGCCTCGTCCTGGGAGCCGGCGACGACGAGGCCCAACTCCTGCCAGCCGCGCCGACGCATCGACCAGCGCCTGAGGTCGTTGGCCTCGCACCCGATCCAGAACGCGAGCGCCAGTCCGAGCGCGTCGATAACGCGCTCGTCCAAGTCGAGCGCCATCGCGCCGCCTTGAACCGCGATTATCAGACCGGTGAGCGCGAGCGCGATCCACCACAGCCGGTACCAGAGCGCCCACAGCGGCGACAGCAGAAACGCGAACCAATTGAAGCCGTCCTTCAAGACGACGATACCTTCGGCGTCGTCGGCGCCCTCGCGGCTATCCCAAAACGGTTTCTGATGCACGGTGTAGGTGCGCATGGTCGCGGTCGCG
>Ga0194121_10001816_pt1 | contig 34996 bp, 32 predicted proteins | sample TA2MahCa50mmetaG_FD_148609 | JGI IMG/M metagenome (GOLD analysis project Ga0194121, IMG submission 148609) | Freshwater microbial communities from Lake Tanganyika, Tanzania - TA2015020 Mahale Deep Cast 50m | ecosystem: Environmental > Aquatic > Freshwater > Lake | place: Tanzania: Lake...
CAAGCCGCTCGATCCGGCCAAGTTCCGCGATCCCGATACGACCGCCAAGGGCGAGCGGCGGGCGAGCGTCGCGTTGCGCGCCTTCGAGACGCTTTGGTTCAACACCGGGACGCTCTGCAACCTGACCTGCGCCAACTGCTACATCGAATCGAGCCCGACCAACGACCGTCTGGCCTACCTTACGCTCGATGAGGTACGCGAGTACCTCGTCGAGATCGCGCGCGACCGGCTCCCCGTACGCACGATCGGGTTCACCGGGGGCGAACCGTTCATGAACCCGACGATCGTCGCCATGCTCGAGACCTGCCTCGAGCGCGGGTTCGAGGTATTGGTGCTCACGAACGCGATGCGGCCGATGCGCAAGCTCGAGCGGCCGCTCCGCGACCTGCACGCGCGCTTCGGCGCCAAGCTCACGATCCGGGTCTCGCTCGACCATTACACCGCCGAACGCCACGACGCCGAGCGCGGGCCGCAGTCGTTTACGAAAACGGTCGACGGGCTGGTCTGGCTCGCCTGCCACGGCTTCCGCGTCCACGTCGCCGGCCGCACCTATTGGGGCGAGCCCGAGCCCGCGCTGCGCCAGGGCTACGCCGCCCTCTTCGCCGGCCTCGACATCCCGGTCGACGCCGGCGATGCCGAGGCGCTGGTGCTGTTCCCCGAGATGGACGCGCGGGTCGATGTGCCCGAGATCACGGTCGCATGCTGGGGCATCTTGAACGTCAGCCCCGATGCCATGATGTGCGCGACCTCGCGCATGGTGGTGAAGCGCAAAGGCGCCGCCGGTCCGGTGGTTGTGCCGTGCACGCTGCTCCCCTACGACCCCGCGTTCGAGATGGGCGCGACGCTCGCGAGCGCGGCCGGGGCGGTCAAGCTCAACCACCCGCACTGCGCCAAGTTCTGCGTCCTGGGCGGCGGTTCCTGCAGCCGCTAAGGCCCCGGCCGCACCCGCCGGCGCCGCTCGCCTGCAAGGACGCTCGCCCCACCCTGGCCGAGACTTGACCCGGCCGTCGCCAGCCGTTAAGACTCCGGCCGTTCCGTGGTGATTTGAGCCGGCCGGCTTGCGAACCACGTTAAAGAAATCGCTAAAAGGCCGGTGCGAAACCCGGCCGGCGCGCCGGGTTTTTTATTGGAGGCAGCGATGCCGAACGAAACGAAACAGCGTTCGACGAAGCCTGCGTGGCGCGCGCAGACGCAGCTCGTTCACGGCGGCGGCGTGCGCTCGCATCACGGTGAGACCAGCGAAGCGCTCTATTTGACGTCGGGCTACGTCTACGACAACGCCGAGACCGCCGAAGCGCGTTTCAAGGGCACCGACGACGGCTTCATCTATTCGCGCTACGGCAACCCGACCGTCGGCATGTTCGAGGATCGTATGATCCTGCTCGAGGGCGCGAAGGCCGCGCGCGCGACGTCGAGCGGAATGGCGGCGGTCAACGCCGCGCTCATGTGCCAGCTCAAGGCCGGCGATCACGTCGTCGCGGCCCGTGCTTTGTTCGGCTCGTGCCTCTACATCATCGACCAGATCCTGCCGCGGTTCGGCGTCCAGGTAACGCTGGTCGACGGCGCCGATCTCGACCAGTGGCGCCGCGCGGTCCGCGGCGGCACCGTGTGCGCGTTCATCGAGACTCCGTCCAACCCGGGGCTCGAGATCATCGACGTCCGCGCCGTCGCCGACCTTCTGCATGCGGTCGGCGCCAAGCTGATCGTCGACAACGTGTTCGCGACGCCGATCCTGCAGAAGCCGCTCAAGCTCGGCGCCGACATCGTCGTCTATTCGGCGACCAAGCACATCGACGGTCAGGGCCGGGCAATGGGCGGCATCGTCCTGGCCGACGCGGCATTCGTGAACGACAAGCTGGTCCCCTACCTCCGCCACACTGGCCCGTCGCTCTCGCCGTTCAACGCCTGGGTGCTGCTGAAAGGCCTGGAAACGCTCGACCTCCGGGTAGCGCGCCACTGCGACAACGCGACCCAAGTCGCGCATTTCCTCGACCGCCAGAGCGGCGTCGCCAACGTGCGGTTCCCAGCACTCGCCTCGCACCCTCAGCACAATCTCGCCCGTACTCAAATGTCGGGGCCGGGCTCGGTCGTCACCTTCGAGGTCGACGGGGGCAAGGAGCGGGCGTTCCGGTTCTTGAACCGCCTCCGCTTGGCGCGCATCTCGAACAATCTCGGCGATGCCAAGAGCCTAGTCACCCATCCGGCGACGACGACGCACCAGCGCCTGACGCCCGAGCAGCGCGCCCATCTCGGCATCAGCGATCGTATGGTCCGGCTCTCTGTCGGGCTCGAGGACGTCGAGGATATCAAGGACGATCTGGCCCAGGCCCTGGCAGCGGCCTAGTGGCGCTGGACAAACCCGGGCACCCACCCGATATTCCGGTCAGCGGACACGCCGAACCCGCTTGCAACCATGTATAAGGAAACCACCGCTTCCATCGTCGTCACGGTCAAGCCGTTCTATCTCGAAGACCAATCCTCGCCCGACGAGAACCACTACGTCTGGGCGTACTCGGTCAAGATCGAGAACAAGGGCGCCGACACCGTGCAGTTGCGCAACCGCTACTGGCGCATCACCGACGCGCGCGGCCAGACCCAGGAAGTGCGCGGCGCCGGGGTGGTCGGCGAACAGCCGGTCTTGAAACCGGGCGAGGCGTTCGAATATACGAGCGGTACGCCGCTCTCGACCCCATCCGGGATCATGTTGGGGACCTATCAGATGCAGCGTCCCAACGGCGAGACTTTCGACGTCAAAATTCCGGCGTTCTCGCTCGATAGCCCGTTCGCGACACCGACCCGCAAGAACTGACCGCCGCCCGCGGCCTGCCGACCCGACCTGGAGGAGTACCGTGACCGAAGCCAAGGCCACCGCCATCAAGACTTCCAGCGCCAGCACGGCGCCTCGCCCGCGGCGCGAAGATGCCGAAGAAGCGGTCCGCACGCTGCTGAGGTGGGCGGGCGACGATCCAACCCGCGAAGGCCTGCTCGACACGCCCGACCGTGTGGTTCGCGCCTACGAAGAGTGGTTCCAGGGCTATAGCGAAGACCCGGTCGAGATCCTGAAGCGCACGTTCGAGGAAACCGACGGCTACGATGAGCTCGTCGTCATGCGCGATATCCGGCTCGAGTCGTTCTGCGAGCACCACATCGCCCCGATCATCGGCCTCGTGCACGTCGGTTATCTGCCCGACAAACGCATCGTCGGCATCTCGAAGCTGGCGCGGCTGGTCGAGGTCTACGGTCGTCGCCTGCAGGTGCAGGAAAAGCTCACCGCCCAGATCGCCAACGCGATCGAGGAAGTACTGCAGCCGCGCGGCGTCGCGGTCGTGTGCGAAGCGGCGCACCACTGCATGACCACCCGCGGCGTCCACAAGACTGGCACCACGCTCGTCACCAGCCGGATGCTGGGCGCGCTCCGCAACAATCCGAATACGCGGCGCGAGTTCCTGGCGATGATCGGCCCGCACGCACGGACGATCGAGGAATAGCGTCGCCGCTACGCTAGAGAGCAGAATTCCCGAAGACTGAAACTCGGCTCCGCTGCCGGTCACTGCCGTCGATCTGATCGCACCGCCTGAGCCATCCCCGCCCGCTTCGAGGGGGGCGGGGACGGCTCACGGTGGGTCAAATGGCGCGCCCTGCCGATTCGATCTTCGGGAATCCGCTTAGCGGCGGAAGCGGCCGAAGTGCTGGTTGATCTGCGCCTCGAGCTCGGCGTTGACCGCCTTCATGAGGAACTCGGTCATCTCGAAGTAAACCCGCTCGCGGTCGTTGATCGAGGCTTTCTCCGACACCGTGCGGGTGTTTTCGGAGCGCGCCTCGACATAGGCTTCGCGCTGCCCGCTCTCGGAACGGATCTCGAGCGCGACCTCGAGCGTCGCGTTGTAGCGCTCGCTTTGGTCGGTCGTGAAGGCGCCGGCCAGGCCGCCGCGTCGATCGAGTTTGGTTTCGACCACCGCCGCGGTGCGGATGAAGAAACGCGCGGTACGCTGGCGTCCTGCCGCCTGCAGCCGGTCATTAACCCAGCGTCGAGCGGCGTCGGCCGGCGGAATCGGGAATTCGTGCTCGACGTTCGGGCGTCGGAGCGGCGGCAGATAATCGTCGACGATCTCGATCCGGGCGACGTCGAGCCGGATCGGCCCCAGATGCGCATAGGTGAGTTCGGGCAGCGTCGGCGCCGGGGCCGGCACCTGGCAGGCGCCGAGCGGCAACACCGCGACCGCGGCGATCGCCAGCAACCATCGTCGTGACAACAAGGGGTGCGTACCTCCTTCGTCTTCGGCCGCGTGCGACTATCGCAGACCGGCGGGCGGCTCGGCAACTAGACGCCGGCGCCGAGCCCGAGTTCGTCAGGAGCGAAGACGTAGCGGGCGTTGCAAAACTCGCACGTGACGGTAACGGCGCCGCCGACGACCATTTCCTCCATATCGCGTCGCTCGAAGCTCGCGAGCACGTCGCGAACCCGCTTGCGCTCGCAGCGGCAGCGGTGCTCGAGCGGGCTGGTCGCATAGATGCGAACGCCGGGCTCGTGGAACAGGCGATGCAGCAGCCGCTGCGGGCCGATCGCCGGATCGATGAGCTCGGCCGTACGCAGGGTCGCCGCGAAGGCGAGCGCCTCGCGCCACGCGGCGAGCGGGTCGAACGCGTCCGCCGGATCGGCCGCGTCGGTGCCGCCGAAGGCCGGCATCTGCTGCATCAAGAAGCCGCCGGCGCGCCAGGCCGCCGCCGAGTCGTCGGTCGGCGTTCGAGTCGCGAGCCGGATGAAGGTGCGATGCTGTTCCGACTGTTCGAGGTAGTGGCTGATGCAGTCGTCGAGGATCGCCCCTTCGAGCTCGACGATGCCCTGGTAACGCTTGCCGGTCGAGGCGTGATCGGCCGTGACGGCGAGGTGGCCGGCCCCGAGCAAGGTCGGTACCGGCCGGGCATAGCTCTCGGCAGCGAGCGCGGCTTTGGTCACGGCGGCGGCATCGAATCGGGCATAGCCGCGGATCGCGCCCGGCGTCGCGAAATCGGCGACCATCAGCGAGATCGGTCCATCGCATTTCACTTGCGCCGTCAACACGCCGTCGAACTTGAGCGAGGACGCGAGCAGCGCCGCGGCGGTGGCAAGGCCGCCCAACAGTTCGGCGACCTCGACCGGATAGGGGCGGCAGGTGAGCAGGCGGTCGATCGCCGGCCCCAGCCGGGCCACCCGGCCGCGCACGCGAAACGCATCGAGTTGGAAGGGCTGGAGGACGTCGTCGGTGATGGCGCTCGCCGCGTCGGCGCTCACGTCAAACACCACGACAAGATGCCTTTCTGCGCGTAGACGCGGTTCTCGGCTTCGTCCCACACCACCGACTGGCGGCCGTCGATCACGGCGTCGGTCACCTCCTGGCCGCGGTGTGCCGGCAAGCAGTGCATGAAGATCGCGTTCTCGCGCGCGAGCGCCATCAGGCGCTCGTTGACCTGGTAAGGGGCCAACACGTTGTGGCGATCCTCTTTGGGATCGTCGCGCATCGACAGCCAGGTATCGGTCACGACGCAGTCGGCGCCGCGTACCGCCTGCTCGGGATCCTCGGTGAGCGTAACGTCGGCGCCCTGCTCGCGCGCCCACGCCAGGAGTCGCGCCGGCGGGCTCAGCGGCTTGGGACAGGCGAGCCTCAAGCCGAAGCGGAACCGCGCCGCAGCTTGCACCCAAGAGCTGGCGACGTTGTTGCCATCGCCCGACCACGCCACGGTGCGACCGGCGATCGGTCCTTTGTGCTGCTCGAACGTCATTACGTCGGCTATCAACTGGCACGGATGGGTGACGTTGGTGAGACCGTTGATCACCGGCACCGTCGAGTGCCGCGCCAGCTCGAGCAGCACCTCGTGTTTACGGGCGCGGATCATGATGCCGTCGACGAAACGCGAAAGGACGCGCGCGGTATCGGCGATGGTCTCGCCGCGGCCGAGCTGCATCTCTTCGGGGCGCAGAAAAATCGTCTCGCCGCCCAACTGGCGCATCGCGACCTCGAACGACACGCGGGTACGGGTCGAAGGCGATTCGAAAATGAGCGCCAGGATGCGCCCGGCGAGCGGCCGGTCGCTGCCGTCGCCGCGGCCGGCACGCCGGAACGCGTCGCCGCGATCGAGGATGTGGCGAAGCGTCGAGCCGTCGAGGGCATCGAGATCGAGGAAGTGCCGCGGCATGCTACACCTTGGCGAGCTCCGCGCAGGCGCCTTCGAGCGCGGCGATCGCCCGATCGATGTGGGATTCCTCGACGATCAACGGCGGCAGGAACCGGACGACATTGTCCCCGGCCAGCGCCGTCAGCACGTGGCGCCGGCGCAGCGCGTCGGCGAGATCGCCGTTCGCGCCGACGCACTTGATGCCGACCAGTAGCCCGAGCCCGCGCACCTCGGCGATCACGCCTTGGTAGCGGCGCGCAACCTCGCCCAGGCGCTTCAGCAGCAGCGTGTTCATCGCCCGGACGTGGGCGAAGAAGCCCTCCGCCAGCATGACGTCGAGCACGGCGTTTGCCGCGGCAACCGCGAGCGGGTTGCCGCCGAAGGTCGAGCCGTGACTACCGGCGGTCATACCGACCGCCGCCTTCTCGGTCGCCAGGCAGGCGCCGATCGGGAACCCGCCGCCCAAGCCCTTGGCGACAGCGAGTACGTCGGGAGCAACGCCGAAATGCTGATAGGCGAACAAGTGGCCGCAGCGCCCCATGCCGGTCTGGACTTCATCGTACAAGAGCAGCAGCCCGTTCTGGTCGGCGAGCGTGCGGAGGTTGGCGAGGAAACGGTCGGGCGGCAGGTGGACCCCGCCCTCTCCCTGAACCGGCTCGACTAAAATCGCCGCGGTCTCGGGACCGATCGCCTGGCGCGCAGCGGCCGCGTCGCCCCACGCGACTTGATCGAAGCCCTCGACCACCGGGCCGAATCCCTTCAGATGCTTTTCCTGGCGGCCGGCCGCCAACGTCGCCAGCGTGCGCCCGTGGAAGGCGCCTTCGAAGGTGAGAATCCGGTAACGTTCGGGCCGCCCGCTGGCCGACTGGTACTTGCGCGCGACCTTGACCGCGCACTCGATCGCCTCGGCGCCCGAATTGCAGAAGAACACGGTGTCGGCGAAGGTCGCGGCGACCAGGCGCGCAGCCAAACGTTCCTGGCCCTCGATCCGGAACAGATTCGAGGTGTGCCAGACCTTGTTGATCTGCGCCGTCAGGGCTTCGACCAGATGCGGGTGCGCGTGTCCCAGCCCGGTCACGGCAACGCCCGAGCAAAAGTCGAGGTATTCCTCGCCGTTGGCGGCAACGAGATAGGCACCGTGCCCGCGCTCGAACATCAAGTCGGCGCGGGCGTAAGTCGGCATGACCGCCGGAATCACGCGGGGTTCCTTCCTTTCGAGGTGGCCGAAAAAGCGCCGAGTATGGTGAGCGGGCCTTGGCCCGTCAACGGCGCCATGCTGCTCACGCCTTGAGGCGATAGCCGCGCTTCAGCATGGCGTAGGCGACCGCCGCCAGCGCCGCGGTGAGCGCGCTCAAACCGACATAGCCGATCCACAAAGCGCCGTCATGGTGACCCGTGAACCCGTAGCGGGCCCCGTCGATCATGTAGAAGAACGGGTTGAAGTGACTCACGGTTCGCCACACGCCGGGTAGCTGCTCGACCGCGTAGAACGTGCCCGAGAGCATGCTGAGCGGGATGATGACGAAATTGGTGATCGAGGCGATGTTATCGAACTTGACGCCCCAGACGCCGACGATCAGGCCGATCAACGACAGCACCAGGGCGGTCGCGAGCGAAAAGAACGCGACCGCGATCGCGCTATGGAGCGTGAACGGCACCACCGCGTACATCGCGAACGCCACCACGATGCCGACAACCAAGCCGCGGATCGCGCCGCTGACGGCGAAGCAGAACGCGAGTTCGCCCGGGCTCAAGGGCGGCATCAGCACGTCGACGATGGTGCCCTGGACCTTCGAAATGATGAGGGTCGATGAGGTATTGGCGAAGGCATTCTGCATCGCCGACATCATGATGAGGCCGGGCGCCAAAAACTCGAGGTAGCCGACCGTGACCCCGGGCAGCGAACGGTCGAGCGCGACCGAGAAGATGGCGAGGAACAGGAGCGCCGTCACCGCCGGCGCCAGGATCGTCTGGCCCGGTATCTTCATGAAGCGGTGGACTTCCTTGCGGCACAACGTATAGACACCGACCCAGTTGACCACGCCGAACTGCCGGACCTGCGCCGCGCCCGCCTGAACCGATGCCATACCCGTTTCTCCTTGACCGCTCGCGGCGAAATCGTGACCTTGCGCGCATGGTAACGCGAAGCGTCCGCGAGTGCGACCGCCGCGCCGCCGTTGCGCGCTGCTAACGTGGCTAAGGCCGACGCCGCCTTCGCCGAAGCGCTTGCCCACCACCAGGCCGGGCGCGCCGCGGTCGCGATCGCCGGCTACGAACGGGCGCTCGGCGCCGACCCCCGCCATATCGGCGCGCTCAACAACCTGGCCGCGCTCTATGCCCAGGCCGGTCGGACCGATGATGCGCGCAAGCTCTATGACCGCGCGCTCAAGGCGGCACCCGGGGCCGTCGTCGTGCTCAAGTCCTACGGGCTCTTTCTGCTCGGCGCGGGCCACGCCGCCGAAGCCAAGCGCTTGCTCAGCGCCGCCGCCGCCGCCGCACCGGACGACCCCGAGACCGCGTTTCATCTCGGTAACTTGCTGCAAGCCGAGGGCCGCAACGCTGAAGCGGCCGCCGAATATGCGCGGGCCGCCGCCAAGGCGCCGACGGTGCCGGAAGTTCACAACAACCTCGCCGCGGTGCTGGTTGCGCTCGGCCGCCACGACGAGGCGGTCGCCAGCGCCGAGCGCGCGCTCAAGTTCCGCCCCGGTTTCGCGCAAGCCCACAACACGCTCGGCAACGCACTCGCCGGACGCGGCGATTTCAAAGCGGCGGCCGCCGCCTATGGGCACGCCCTCGACCGCGATCCCCGCTTCCGCGCGGCGCGCGTCAACCGCGCCCAGATGCTGGTCGAGATCGGCGACGCCGCGGATGCCCGCACCGAGCTCGATGCGCTACTCGCCGACGAGCCGCACGACGCCACCGCCTTGAACGCCCTCGGTCTCGCCGAGCAACGGCTCGGCCGCCACGCCGCCGCGGTCGCGATCTTCGACCGCGCGCTCGCGATCAACCCGCGCTACCTCCAGGCACTCAACAACAAGGCAACCGCGGAGATGGCGTTGGGGCGGCATGAAGAAGCGCTCGCGCTCTACCGTCAGGCACTCGACCTCGCACCCGATTCGGCCGACACCTCGGTCAATGTCGGGCACGCGCTGCAGTCCTTGGGACGGCACGCCGAAGCGGCGAGCGCGTTCCGCCGCGCGCTCGCGCTCGATCCCACGCGCGAGGCGGTTCTCCCCTACCTCATCCACGCGCTCCTTCACGTCTGCCAATGGGACGACGTCGAGGCATTGATCGCGCGCATGTTGAAAAGCCTCGGCGATCGCCTCGCCGCCGGCCGGCCGATTTCGGCTTCACCGTTCGGGCTCGCTGGTACGCCGGCATCGGCCGCGCTCCGCCTGGCGTCGGCGCGCGCTCTCGGCCGAGGTCGCGCGTTCCGTCGCGGGCCTCGTTCGCGCCGCCCCGCACGCCCCCGCCAAGTCGCCGGGCGAGAAACTTCGGATCGGCTATGTCTCGCCCGATTTCCGCGAACACAGCCTGGCACTGGTGTTCGGCGGCCTGCTCGCTGCGCACGATCGCACCGCGTTTGCCTGGTACGGTTATTCGGTGAGCCCGCGGCCCGCGCTTTCGTTCGCGAGCTACGAAGCGAGCTTCGACGGCTTCGCCGACCTGGGCCACATGCCGCTCGAGGATGCGGCGGCGCGAATCCGGGCCGATGGGGTCGACATTCTGATCGACTTGGCCGGACACACGCGCGATGCCCGCCTCGAACTGTTCGTGCTGAAACCGGCGCCGCTCCAGGCGCACTATCTGGGCTACGGCTCGACCCTTGGCGCCGATTTCATCCCCTACCTTTTCACCGATCCCGTCCACACGCCGCCCGCGCTCGAGGCCGGCTGCAGCGAAGCGCTGGTGTTCCTGCCGGAGACCTTCATGGCGGCGCCGCCGGCACCGATCGCCGACCGCCGCTTCACCCGCGCCGAGTGCGGACTACCCGACGACGCGTTCGTGTTCGCCGACTTCAACGCCCACTACAAACTCGACCCGCGCATGTTCGGCTGCTGGATGCGTCTGCTCGCCGAGGTGCCTGGAAGCGTACTCTGGCTCCGCGACGGCGCGGCGCTCGCCAAAAATAACCTCCGCGCCGCCGCCGCCCGCCACGGCGTCGCGCCCGAGCGGTTGGTGTTCGCGCCGCGGTTACCCCGCGCCGACCATCTGGCGCGGCACCGTCTGGCCGATCTCGGCCTCGACACGCTCCATCACACCGGCGGTGTCACCACGGTCGATGCGCTGTGGGCCGGCGTTCCCGTGATCACGATCGCCGGCGCCACCCATTCGGCCCGCACCGGCGCATCGCTGCTGGCCGCAATCGGGCTGCCCGAGCTGATCGTCGGCGATTTCGACGCTTATGCAACGCTCGCGCTGCGCTTCGCGCGCGACCGCGAATGGCGCCATGCGATCGCCGATAAGCTCGCGCGCCAGCGCGCCAGTGCACCGCTCTTCGACATCGGCCGTCTCGCCCGCAACCTCGAGACCGGGTACCGGATGATGTGGGAGCGCTACCAGCGTGGCGAAGCGCCGGGCACCATTCGCGTGCCGCGCTCCGCGCCTTAGACCTTCCGGTGCGCGCGGACGAACGCGCGCATGTGGAAGGCGGCGTGCGCGGGAAGGTATCGATAGTCCGCGCCGACCGGGCAGGCGCGCCGCGCCCGGCAACCCTCACCGCGACAATCGACGCCGGCCGGGCTTTCGACATGGCCGACGCAGGCGGGAACGTCGTAGCTGGCCGGCTTGAACGCATCGACCGGACAGGCCGAGAGACAGGGCTTGGCCGAACAGGTCACGCACGGCGAAGGCCGCGACATGAAGGATGGGAGATCGAGCCGCGCGGAAAAAGCGAACGCGCCACGGTACGCGTGCCACAGCCCGTAGTCCGGATGAATGAGGAGCCCGATCGGGGACGGCGCGACCGCTTCGGCCCGCTGCGCCCAGCGCTGAAACGGCAAGTAAGGCGGTCCGTGGAACGGGAACAGCGCCCGCGCCTCGACCCGCCGCGCGAGGTCGCCGATGACGCGCTCGACGTACCGATCGAGCGGGTTGGCGACGCCATCCTCGATCAGCGCCGCGGCCGTGCGCCATAGATCGGACCCGGCGTTCCCGACGAGGAGAAGCGTCCCGACCGGCTCGCCTGCGGCGAGCGCCGGTACCTCGTCCACGGGCTCGGGGTGGAACCCGCCCCGCAGCAACAAGCCGGCCGCGGCGAGGACCTCCGCCAGATCGGGCAAGCTCATCCTGGCGTTCACGATCAAGTTCGCCCTTGTGTTCACGATCTTGTTAGTTAAACGTGCGCTCGGTGATGACCAACTCTCCTATAGGTTGTTACACGCGACGCGACCTGACGCCCAGTCTTGCCGATCCCCGAGGCGGGCCGCGTTGTCCGTGAGGGAAGTGCCGGCTGTCGCGGCACAGTCGAATCGGCCAAATAAGCTCGGAGCTCCACGCCCATGAAAAAATTCCTCTCGATCGCTTTGCTCGGTGTCTTCGTCCTCGCCGGTTGCGAGATGACGGCGATGAAAGACGATAAGAGCATGGCGCAGAAAAGTCTCTACGACCGCCTCGGCGGCAAGCCCGCGATCACTGCTGTCGTCGACGAATTCGTGGCGCGGCTCGCGGCCGACAATCGCGTCAACAAGCGCTTCGCCAAGACCGACATGCCAAAGCTCAAGGCGCACTTGGTCGATCAGGTCTGCGAGGCGACCGGGGGGCCGTGCAAGTATGCCGGCAAGACCATGCGCGATACCCACAAGGGCATGAATATCACCAACGACGAGTTCAACTGGACCGGCGAGCACCTGGCCGCGGCGCTCGACAAGTTCAGGGTTCCGGCGACCGAAAAGAACGAGCTCCTGAAGGCGATCGGCAGCATGCAGAAGGATATCGTCGGGCTTTAAACCCACCGCGATTGCCATCCGCGAAGAAAAAGGGCTTAGCGACGCTAAGCCCTTTTTCCGTGCAATGGCGCGCCCGAGAGGAGTCGAACCCCTAACCTCTAGATCCGTAGTCTAGCGCTCTATCCAGTTGAGCTACGGGCGCGGAGATGTCGCCGACGGCGTCGCGCGCCGCGGGTCTGCGAACCTACTCAAAAGCGCCGACGGTGACAAGCAAAGCCACAGGTCGCAGTTCTGCTCCTTTTTTCCTTCCGAATCAGGGAATTGGAGGGCCAAACCGCACCGAAATGCCGCTTGTGAGCCCTTAACCCATTGGCTAAGATCACGACCCTGCGAACGTAAGTTGCGCCGATTGGGGGGCCTTGTCGGCGGATTCCAGTCGGCTCGAGACGCGCGACTATCAAGAAAACAGGCAGAGCATGGCAGGCAGGCGAAGTGTGGGAGATGGGCGGACGAGTCGCGTCGCCCTGGTGGGTTTGCTCGCATCTGCAGTGCTGAGCGGTTGCTCGTTCATGGGCGACTCGTTGTGGCCGTCCTTGAGCGGCCGCGCGCCCAAAGAGCCGCCGCGGGCGGTTGCGACAATTCCGCCGACCGAAGCCGAACGGACACCGCCGCCGGTGTTGGCGCCGCCGCCGCCGGTCCTCGGTCAGACCGTGTTCCAGGCGCCGCCGGTTCAGCAGCTGTCGCAGACCGGCACTTTCGTCGGCCAAAAGGTCGGGCAGTTGCGCGGCGAACTAGTCGGGCTGCAACGCAACGTCACCGGCCGCAATCAGCAACTGGCCCAGATCCGCAACATCGCGACCCAGAATTCGCAGCGCTATCACGGCACCGTGGCCGCGATCAACGCACGCCTCCAGCTCGGCACCACGCCCGGAAACCCGGTCTTGGTCAACCAGTGGAACGAGGCGCAAGCCGATCTCGACCGTATGGCCGGCGATATCGCGGCGATGAACAGCTTGGCCAACTTGGTCGCCACCGATTCGTCGCTCTCGGCATTCGTTCTCGAGTCGGTGCGAGCGACCTATGGCCTCGCCGGCGCGATCGACGAAGACCACCGCCAACTCAACATCCTCGAGGACGAAACCAATCAGACCGTGGTGCTGATCGACCGTCTGTTGAACGAGCTTTCGGAGGACGTCAATCGCCAGACCGCCTATGTCGGCAACGAACGGCGCAACCTCACCACCGTGTCGCTCGCGATCAAGAACGGCGAGTTGATCGGCACCAGCCTCACCAACCGCGCCTATTTTGCGTCGGCGCCCTCGGCCAGCATCGCACCGATGCCGCAGTCGCGGAATTTCGCGCTCGAGAACCGGCGCCCGCTGGTGGTGATCCGATTCGACCGGCCCGATCCGCCTTACGAGCGCGCGCTTTACACCGCGGTCTCGCAGGTGATCGAGCAACGCGCCGACGCCCAGTTCGAACTGGTCGCGGTGACGCCCAACCAGGGGACCCCGGCCGAGGTCGCGCTCAATTCGACCAAGGCCAAGCGCAACGCCGAGACGGTGCTGCGCTCGCTTGCCGACATGGGCCTGCCGGCGGGACGCGTCTCGCTGCAGGCGACGACGAGCCCGACCGTCTCGACCAACGAAGTTCACATCTACGTCCGCTGAACGGCGCGCGCGCAAGCGCGCTGAACCGCGCGGCGCGATTAGCGCTGGCGCAGCGCGTGGCCGAACTGCGAGCGATAGCTCGGCAGCGGCCCCAAGGTATCGGCGTTCACCACGGCGCGCCCGATCGCCCGCGCCACGCAATCGGCGGCGAGCATACCGATCCGACTGACCGCGACATACCACGGGTCGGGAAGCGGGCGCTGCGCCGTCGCCAGCGCGAATACGGTATCGCCGTCGAGCAGCGTGTGAACCGGCCGGATCGCACGGGCGAGGCCGTCCTGCGCCATCCGCGCGACGCGCGACGCTTGACCTTTGTCGAGCCGGGCGTCGGTCGCGACCACGGCGAGGGTCGTGGCCCCGCCGATGGCGCCGCGGAAGCGGTGGTCGAGCGCCGCGCTGTCCGGTGCCGCGGTCGGGACCGGCTGCCCGCCCATTTCTTCGCCCAACTCGAACGGCCACGCCCATAGCGTCGGTGTATCTGGGATCGTAACGACGCCGTTGCAATTGACGACGACGAGAGCGCCGACGGTAACCCCGTCCTCGCTCACGACGGAGGCGCTGCCGAGCCCACCTTTCAAGGGGCCGGCGTGGGTGCCGTATCCGGCTCCGACATTACCGAGCGGAAATACCGGCGCGGCCTCGGCGCAAGCCGCGAGCGCGAGCGTCCGGTAGGGCGGCTCGTTGCCCCAGTTCTTGTCGCCGCCGTTCAAAAGGTCGAACACGATCGCCCCGGGAACGAGCGGCACCCGCGCCGCGCCGACGGCGATCCCGCGCCCTTGCCGCCGCAACCACTCGACGACGCCGCTCGCCGCGGCGAGACCGTGCGCCGAGCCGCCGCTCAACGCAATCGCGTCGATTGCCGGCACCAGGCAGGATGGATCGAGCAGCGCCGTTTCGATCGTGCCCGGCGCGCCGCCGCCGACATCGGCGGCCGCGACCGCGGGCTCGTCGGCAAGAACGACGGTAACGCCGCTGCGTGCCCTCGCATCGGCGGCGTTACCGACGCGCAGCCCGGCGACGTCAGTGATGAGATTGCGCAAACCCGGCTTCAACATCCTTCGACACCGCACACAGCCAGACATACGATAGCGGCGATAATGAAGAGCGGACCGCACGAAAGCTAGCAATGTCGAATCATCATACCCGGCCGATGCGATTCGTCTGCGGCGTCGGCGTTGCCGCGTTGATCGGGCTCACGGCCGCTCCGGTGCTGGCACAGTCGGCCAAAGCGGCCAAGCACATGATCGCGGCGGCCGATCCGCGGGCGGCCGCGGCCGGGCTCGAGATGTTGCGCGCCGGGGGCGGTGCGGTCGATGCCGCGGTCGCTGCCGTGCTGGTGCTGGCGGTGGTCGAGCCGCAGTCCTCGGGCCTGGGCGGCGGGGCGTTTCTGCTTCACTTCGACGCCAAGAGCGGCACGACCCTCGCCTACGACGGACGCGAGACCGCGCCCGCGGCGGCAACCCCCGACATGTTCCTCGGGCCCGACGGCAAGCCGCGGCCGTTCATGGAAGCGGTGGTCGGCGGCTTGGCGGTCGGGACGCCTGGGCTCGTCCGCATGCTCGAGCGCGCGCACCGCGACCACGGCCGGCTGCCATGGGGACGGCTGTTCGTCCCAGCGGTGCAGCTCGCCGGCGCCGGCTTCATCGTGTCGCCCCGGCTCGAAAGCTCGATCGCCCAGGACCGCGCCCTTGCGACGTTCGCCGAGACCCGGCAGTACTTCTTCACGCCCGACGGCGTCCCGCGCCGCGCCGGGTCGCGCTTGAGCAATCAGCCGATCGCCGATGTGTTCGCGGCACTCGCGCGCGACGGTGCCGATGCGTTCTACCGAGGCACGATCGCGGCCGACATCGTCGGCGCCGTCACCACCGCGCCGCGCAACCCTGGACGGCTCGCCTATGCCGACCTGGCCGGCTACGAAGCGCGCGTGCGCGAGCCGGTGTGCGGACCCTATCGCCGCTATCGGGTCTGCAGCATGCCGCCGCCAAGCTCGGGCGGCGTCGCGCTGTTGCAGACGCTGGCGCTGCTCGAGCGCTTCGAGCTGAGGCGGCTGCGACCGACCTCGGCCGAGGCCGTTCACCTGATGGCCGAAGCGAGCCGGCTCGCCTTCGCCGACCGTGCCCGCTACCTCGGCGATCCCGAACACGTCGCGGTGCCGGTCGCGGACCTGCTCGACCCGGCTTATCTTCGCGGTCGCGGCGCGCTGATCGATCCGGGACGGAGCCGCGGTCGGGCCATCGCCGGCACCCTGCCGGAGCGGCGCGGCGAACGTTTCGTGCCAGCCGAGGCAGCCGAGATCCCGGCGACCTCGCACCTCGCCGTGATCGATGCCGAGGGCAACGCCGTCAGCCTCACCGCCAGCATCGAGGGGCCGTTCGGCGCGAAACTCATGGTGCGCGGTTTCCTTCTCAACAACCAACTCACCGACTTCGCGTTCGCGCCCGAGGGCGAGGACGGGCGCCGAGCGGCGAACGCGCCGGCGCCCGGCAAGCGCCCGTTGAGCTCGATGGCGCCGACCCTGGTGTTCGACGAGAGCGGCAGACTCCGCCTCGCGGTCGGATCGCAAGGCGGCAGCCGCATCATCGGTTTCGTCGCCAAGATGACCGTGGGAGTTCTCGACTGGGACCTCGACATCCAGAGCGCGATCGACCTGCCCCACTACCTCAATCGCAACGGCGCCACCGAACTCGAAGCCGACACGCCGCTCGTACCCCTGAAATCGGCGCTCGAAGCGCTCGGACACGAGATCCAGCTACAGCCGATCAATAGCGGCCAGCAGGGACTCGCGATCACGGCGAGTGGGATCGAGGGCGGCGCCGATCGTCGTCGCGAAGGAGTGGCGCTCGGCGATTAGCCGCGCCGCGGCAAGCGGCGGTCAGCCGCGCGCCGTCGCGACGATGAAGGTGCGCCGGAACGGAAACAGCGTCCGGCCTTGGCCATCGCGCGGATACGCGTCCTTCGTCCGCGCCGCATAAGTGTCGAGGAAACGGCCTTGGTCAGCCGCGTCGAGCACCGCGAGCACTGGTCGCAGCGAAGTGCCCTTGGCCCACTCGAACGCCGGGTTGTCGCCGGCGAGAACGTGAAGGTAATCGACCTCCCAAATGTCGAGTGCGGCGACGTGCGGCATGAGCACCGCGTAGTACGCTTCGGGCGCCAGGATTTCGCTGCGGCCCGCCACGCCGACGAGGCGCGGCGCCAAACCCCACTCATCGACCATCGCGCTCAAGATCGACTGCAGCGGTCGATGATGGTTGCGCGGCATTTGCACGGCGAGGGCGCCGCCCGGCGCGAGCACGCGGACGAGCCGCGGGAACAGCGCGGCGTGGTCGCCCAACCAGTGCAGGGCCGCGTTCGAATAGATGACGTCGGGAGCGACATCCGGACGAAAGTCGGCGATATCGGCCCGTTCGAACCGTGCCCGAATCCCGGCGGCGCGGGCGCTCGCCAGCATCGCCTCCGAACCATCGACGCCGACGATCGTGGCCGCGGGCCAGCGTTCGGCCAGAAGCCGCGTGATGTTGCCAGCGCCGCAGCCCAAATCGACCGCGACGCGCGGCGCCACGACCGGCACCCGCGCCAGGAGATCGGCCGCGGGACGCGCCCGCTCGCCGCTGTACTTCAGATAGGTTTGGGGATCCCAGGCCACGTCGACGCCGGGATTACCGTCCCGGGCTTGTCCTCGCGTACCACGTCGGTGCTCACTTTCGCCGGCGGCAGCATCGGCTGATTGGTGAACTGGCCGGCCGCGAACGGATTGGGTTCGTTGTAGCAGTTCACGCTAGCGAGCGTCCGAAAGCAGTGGACGACCGGGCTCGGCGGCGGCACGAAATCGTCGCAGAAAGGCTTCTCCTTGAAGGCGTTTTGCACCTCGCACTGTTTGCCGGTCAAGCTCGAGGCAGTCTCGTTGACCAACGACACGGCCACCATCCCGCACCCCGACAGCAGGTGTACGGCGACCAACAGAAACGCCAGAGCGAGGTTTCGTCGCATGGCCGAGAGACTAGTCCTCGGGCCCGCTAACGTCGAGTCAGGGTGGTTCCCGATCTTGTGATCGCCATCACAACCGACTCAGCGCCGATTGGCGGTGCGTCGATCGAGCGCCGCGGCACGATCGGGAAGCGTCAATCGGAAGACGGTTCCGGTCGGTCCCGACGCCGCGAGTTCGATCTCGCCGCCATGGGCATGCATGATGTCGCGGGCGATGGCGAGCCCGAGCCCGGTCCCACCGCTCCGCGCCGCGCCCTTGAAGGGCTCGAACAAATGAAGGCGTGCCGCTTCGGGAATGCCGGGTCCCGTGTCGGCGATTTCGATCACGGCCGAGGCCGCGGTTCGCGCGGCGCGGATCGCGATCGCACCGGTGGCGAATCCGGCCATCGCCTCGGCGGCGTTGCGGGTCAAATTGAGAAACACGCGAAACATCTGTTCGCGGTCGCCGACGATCGTGAAGTCGGCAGCGACGTCGTTGCGGAATTCGACCCCCTCAGGCAGGGCCAACGTCAATGCGGCACGGACGTCGCTCACGAGATCGCAGAGATCGAACGATTGGCGATCGAGCACAACGTCGTCGCCGCGGCCATAGCGGAGCGAGTTGGTGCAGAGCGCGATGGCACGGTCGATCGAGCGCACCAGCGTCGGCGCGATGCGGCGCACTCCGGGATCGGCGCTGTCGGTCAGGCGATCGGAAACGAGCTGGGCGGTGGCGAGAATATTGCGGAGGTCGTGATTGATCTTGCTGACCGCGGCCCCGAGCGCAGCCAAGTGCGAACGTTGGCGCAAGGCCGCGCGCAGGTTCACTTGCATGTCGGCAAGTTCGCGTTGGGCGATGCCGATCTCGTCTCTGCGGGCCGAGATTTCGGGACCGACGGTCGTGTCCTCGGGGGCATTGCGGAACGCAATCATGCTCTGCGTGATGCGGCGCATCGGTCGCACCATCAGCCATTGCAAGCTCAAGAACACAAAGCCGGCGGTAATGACCGAGATGAAAATCGACAGCGTGAGAATGCGGATCGAAAACTCCCGCATCGCCTGCTGCATCGGATACTCGTCGAGGATAACGTCGATGGTATCGCCGACCGTGCCCGGCGGGTTGCCTGCGACGCTGATGACGCGCTTCCGATTCATCATCAAAGTCTCGAAGGCGTCGACGGCAAGGCCGAACCAGCTCGGATCGCGCAGGTCGAACGACGCATGGACCGGCGGCGGCATATCGTCGCCGAGATAGAGGCTGCGCGCGTCTTTGCGTTTGATCGAGACGATGCGGACCATCGCTTGCTCGAGCAACTTATTCGAGAGCGTGGCGCTGATCGGCTGGTTGGGCGCGGCGTCGAGCGCCAGCGACGCCAAATGCGCCGCTGCCAGCCGTTCCTCGAGGTAGACTTGGCGGAACCGCGCGATCGAGGGTACGTAGATCAACACCTCGGCCAGCATCACGAACCCGATCGTGAGCACGAGGAGGCGAGCCGAAAGGCTCGAAAGCGGAAAGATGGTGCGGAGCGGCATCGCCCCTAGTGGATCGACTCTAACTTTTGGATCCCACGTTGGACAGCGGCGACGATGCGCTGCGGATCGGCGGTCCAGACAAATGGTTTGGGCGCATGGTTGGCCTCGGTGATGAAGCGGTGGATGGCGGCCTTCAGTTCGGCGATGGAGCGGAACACGCCGCGTTTGAGCCGACGCTTGGTGAGTTTGGCGAAGAAGGTCTCGACGGCGTTGAGCCAGGAGCAGGATGTCGGTGTGAAGTGGAAGGTCCAGCGCGGGTGCTGGCCGAGCCAGGCCAGCACGGCGGGGTGCTTATGGGTGGCGTAGTTGTCGAGGACGACGTGGACGGCCTTGCGGCGCGGCAGGCTCGCCTCGAGGGCATTGAGGAAGCGGATGAAGTCCTGATGCCGGTGGTGCCGGGTGCACTGGCCGATCACCTTGCCCTCGAGGATGTCGAGCGCGGCGAACAGCGTGGTGGTGCCGTGGCGCTTGTAGTCATGCGTCATGGTGCCGGCGCGGCCCGGCTTCAGGGGCAGGCCCGGCTGGGTGCGGTCGAGCGCCTGGATTTGGCTCTTCTCATCGACCGACAGCACGACGGCATGGGCGGGCGGATCGACATACAGCCCGACGATGTCGCGCAGCTTGCTGGCGAACGCCGGGTCTTTGGACAGCTTGAAGGTGCGCACCTGATGCGGCTTGAGACCATGCGCCCGCCAGATGCGCTGCACCGAGCTGACGCTGATCCCAGCCGCCTTGGCCATGGCGGCACCGGTCCAGTGCGTCGCTTCGCCGGACGGTGGCTGGGCCGTCCGCGCGATCACGCGGTCGATGACCGCCTGGGACAGCGGCGGCTTGCCGGGCGGGCGACTCTTGTCCTTGAGCAGGCCGTCCACCCCGGCGTGCATGAACCGCTCCTGCCAGCGCCAGACCACCGATTTGGATTTGCCGGTCTGGCGCATGATCGCAGCGGTGCCCAGGCCATCCGCCGTCAAGAGCACGATCTTTGCCCGCCACATGTGCTTCTGCGGGATGTTGCCATCGGCGACGATCGCCGCCAGCCGCGTGCGATCTGCTGCCGTCACCGTCACGACGATTCCGTTGCGCATTCCCTCGACTCGCATACTTGCGACGCCCAGGGAATCCCCAATCGGACTCGCGTGCTAGATTTGATCCACTAGGATACCCGACTGCCGCCAAAAATGCGCCGGGATCAGATGAAGCGGAGCAAGAACCTGACCCAGCGCCGGGTCGCCGGGTTCAGCAGTTTGGGCGCCAATGCGCTCGCCGCCGCGCGCCGGCTGACCTCGGAGTAGGTCGGATAGGGAAACACCGTCCGCAGCAGCCGGTGCGAGCGCTGGCGGGCCCCGATCATCATCGTCCATGGCACGATCAGTTCGCCGGCATGGGCGCCGAGAATCGAAACGCCGAGCACGCGATCGCGGCGGTCGGTCACGATCTTGATGTGGCCGGCGGTCGCGCGGTCGGCTTTGGCACGATCGTTTTCGGCGAACGGCCAGCGCAGGACGTTGACGGCATGGCCGGCACCGCGGGCGGCGGCCTCGGTCAACCCGACATGCGCGAGCTCGGGCTCGACGTAGGTGACCCATGGAATCGGCCGCGGTTTGACCGGGAGCGCGAACGGCAACAGCACGTTCTGCAGAATCCCGATCGCCTGGTAGTTGGCAAAATGGGTGAATTTCAGTCCGCCCGCGGCATCGCCGATCGCAAACACGCGCCGGTTGGTGGTGCGCAGCGCGCGGTCGAGCGCGATACCGGTCTGGTCGTGAGCGATACCCGCCGCTTCGAGACCGCGCGGCAGGTTGGCGCGGCGCCCGGCCGCGACCAGAACGTGGCTGCCCATGAGCGTGCGGGCGCCGCCAGCGCCCGTCGCCGTCACGCGTAGACTCCCCACATTGCCTTCGACCCGCGCCACGGTCGCCCCTTCGAGCACATCGACCCCCTCGCAGCGGAGCGCGGTCACGATCTGCTCCGCCATTTCAGGCTCGTCGGCCGGAAGCACGCGTCCGGCCTCGACGATCGAGACCGCCGCGCCTAAGCGTCGGAACGCTTGGCCGAGTTCGACCCCGATTGGCCCGCCGCCGACGACGATGAGGTGCACGGGCAACGCCGCGAGATCGAAGATCGATTCGTTGGTGAGATAGCCGGACTCGGCGAGGCCCGGGATCGACGGCACCAACGGCGACGACCCGGTCGCGATCACGTAACGTTTGGCGACGACGCGGACGTCGCCGGCGGCGACTTCACGTGGGCCGACGAACTCGGCGTCGGCCGCGATGACGCGGACGCCCAGAGCCGCGAACCGCTCGACCGAGTCGTGCGGCGCAATCTCGGCGATGACGTCGTGGATGTGGCGGTGGACGCGCGCGAAGTCGACCTTAGGCTCGGCGTCGACACCGAATACGGCCGCCGCCCGCGCCCCATGCGCGGCCCGCGCTGCCGCGATCAGCGCCTTCGAGGGAATGCAGCCATAGTTCAAACAATCGCCGCCCATGCGGCCGCGCTCGATCAGCACGGTGCCGACCCCGAGCTGCGCTGCCACGGCGGCGAGCGAAAGCCCGCCCGATCCGGCGCCGATGATGCAAAGGTCGGTGGCGATCGTCTTGGTCACGGGCTCACTTCTTGCGGCCTAACGCGGGCCAGCCAATCGCCTCGGGCTAACGGTCGCGACTCCGCCACCGTTTGTAAACGACCGGCACCAACGCGAGCAAGGCGAGGCCGACGATCGGCAGCAAGAATTGGGGCTCGAGAATGAACCCGAGATCGGGCGTGGCGCCGGCGTCGAGCAGGACCCCCAGGCTCGATCCGACGCTTGCATAGATGAACGTGGCGGGCAGGATGCCAACCGCGGTCGCGATGACGAAAATCTTGAGCGAGACGCCGAGAAAGGCCGGCACCAGGTTGACGACGAAGAACGGGAATGCCGGAACCAATCGCAGGAACAACATGTAGCTCAAGGCATTGGCACGAAATCCAACCTCCATTTTCTTGACCGCCGGACCGGCGCGCGCGAGCAAGTAATCGCCGAGCGACGACTTGGCGGCGAGGAAGACCACGGTCGCGCCCACGGTGGCGCCGACCGTCACCAGCGTACCGCCGAGGAGCGTCCCGAACAGAAAGCCTCCGACCAGCGTCATCACCGTAGCGCCGGGAATCGAGAGCGCCGTGACAGCCGCGTAGGCTAGCACGAACAAGACCGCGGCGGCCGTTGCGTGGGCGGCGACGAAGGCGACGAGGTCGGCGCGATGGGTGCGGAGCGCGTCGAAACCGACATAGCGGTCGAGTCGGAACGCGAACACCGCGAGCGCCGCGACCGCCAAGAGCGCGAGCGGCCACAGGCGGACCAGCCGAAATGGCGCCCGCGGACGGGACGAGCCCAGGTCGCTCACTCGACAGCCCCCCCTCTGGCGCGATTTGCGAACGGCCTCCGTGACCGGAGGCGGGTTCGGGTTATGGCGGACACCGGAACGCGGCGCCAATCACCGGTGCGTGAAAAAAAGCGGGCGATTTCCGTACGTTGACTCGTTAGGTCGAACCCGTATAAGCCCTGCCTTGTCTCTACCGCGCGGTAGCGAGACGGGTCAAATCCATACGCGGAGAACTGGACCGTGAAACGGACGTTTCAACCGAGCAAGATCGTGCGCAAACGTCGCCACGGCTTCCGCCAACGCATGTCGACGACCGGCGGGCGTACCGTCATCCGGCGGCGACGCGCGAGAGGCCGCAAGCGTCTCTCCGCGTAAGCGATGCCCGCCAAGTGCGGGAGGCTTAAGCGACGCTCGGACTTCACCAGGGTCGCCAGCCGCCGACGCAAGTGCGCGACGCCCGGGCTCGTCCTACAGGCGGCACCGATGACAAGCGTGAAGCCCGGATCATCCAGCCATGACTGTCGTGTCGGCTACACCGTGAGTAAGCGCGTCGGAAACGCGGTCGAGCGCAATCGTGCCCGCCGGCGCCTTCGCGCCGCTGCCGCTGCGGTCCTCCCCGCCCATGCGCGCCCCGGTCACGATTTCGTCGTGATCGGCGTCCCGGCGACACTGACCCGCGCCTTCGCCGACCTCGCCGGCGATCTCCGCACCGCGCTCAAGCACGTCGGCGCCTGGCGCGAGACCGACGCGGTGGCCCCGTGAACGCACTCCGCGCCGTCCTTGTTTTAGCCTGCCACGCGCTCATTCGCGCGTATCAGTGGTCGATCGCGCCGCTGATCGGGCCGCGCTGCCGATTCGCACCGTCGTGCTCGGAGTACGCGTACGAAGCGATTGCGATACACGGACCGGCGACCGGCCTTTATCTCGCGCTCCGGCGCGTGCTGCGCTGCCATCCGTGGGGCGGCCACGGCTACGACCCGGTACCGGAGCGCAAGCCGGGCGCGCGCGTCGCCTGCCGACACGAGGCCGGATGATGTTCGGGAGCGGCGGCGACAACAAGAATCTGATCATCGCGATCGTGGTCTCGCTCGCGATCCTCTTGGGGTTCCAATTCCTCTACGAAATGCCGCGCATCCGCGAAGCGCAGCAGCGCCAGCAAGCGATCGACGCCACCAAGCCCAAGGTCGAGCCCGGCGCGCCGGGGCTGGCCCCGGCGCCGGCGCAACCGGGCGTGGTCGCGCCGACGGTGACGCCGGCCGAAGAACGCGCCCAGCGGGTCGCGACCACGGCGCGGGTCAAGCTGGCCTCGCCGAAGCTCGCCGGCTCGATCGCTCTCCAGGGCGCCCGCTTCGACGATCTAACCCTCTCGGGCTACCGCGAAGAGGTGAAGCCCGGCTCGCCTAACATCACGCTCCTGTCGCCGGCCGGAACGCGCACCGCCTACTACGCCGAGTTCGGCTGGTCGGCGGCGGGCGAAGCGGTCAAGCTTCCCGATGCGACCACCGAGTGGCGCGCCAGTCGCACCGACCTGACCGCATCGACGCCGGTCACGCTCACCTGGGACAACGGCGACGGCCTCACCTTCGAGCGCGTGATCGCGATCGACGCCAACTATCTCTTCACCATCACCCAGCGCGTCATCAACCGCAGCGCCAAAGCGGTCACGCTCTACCCGTGGGGATTGGTGACCCGAACCGGAACCCCGCCGACGCTGGGCTTCTTCATCCTGCATGAAGGGCCGCTCGGCGTGTTCGACGGCACGCTCGCGGAGTACGACTACGACGAGCTGCGGGACAAGGGACGCCTGACCAAGAAGAGCACCGGCGGGTGGATCGGCTTCACCGACAAGTATTGGTTGGCGGCGCTGGTACCCGACCAGAAGGAAGCGTTCACAGCGACGCTCAACCATCAGGTTCAAGCCGGGCTCGACAAGTACCAGGTCGATTTCGTCGGCGAAGGTCGCGCGCTCGCACCGGGCGCCACGATCGAATCGACCAGCCGCTTGTTCGCCGGGGCCAAGGAAGTCGACGTTCTCGATGCCTATGCCGAAGGCTTCGCCATCGTCAGCTTCGACAAGGCGATCGACTTCGGCTGGTTCTACTTCCTGACCAAGCCGCTGTTCAAACTGATCGCCTATTTCAACCACCTGCTCGGCAATTTCGGGCTCGCAATCCTGCTGCTCACCGTAATCGTCAAACTCATCTTCTTCCCGCTCGCCAACAAGTCCTACAAGGCGATGTCGATCATGAAGAAGTTGCAGCCCGAGATGCTCAAGCTGCGCGAACGCTACGGCGAGGACCGCCAGCGTCTCAACCAGGAGATGATGGCGCTCTACAAGCGCGAGAAGGCGAACCCGCTCGCCGGCTGCCTGCCGATCGCGGTGCAGATTCCGGTGTTCTTCGCGCTCTACAAGGTGATGTTCGTCACCATCGAGATGCGGCACGCGCCATTCTACGGCTGGATCCACGACCTATCGGCGCAGGACCCGACGTCGCTGTTCAATCTGTTCGGCCTGATCCCGTGGGACCCGCCGCTGTTCCTGCAGATCGGCATCTGGCCGCTGTTGATGGGCGCCTCGATGTGGCTGCAGCAAAAACTCAATCCGACGCCGCCGGATCCGATCCAGGCCAAGGTGTTCATGCTGCTGCCGATCTTCTTCACGTTCCTGCTCGCCAACTTCCCGGCCGGGTTGGTGATCTATTGGACTTGGAACAACGTGCTCTCGATCGCCCAGCAGTGGGTGATCATGAAGCGCGAAGGCGTCGCCAACCCAGCAGCCTGAGACGCGCGGGTGACCCGAGCCGCCGCCGTTTTCGGCCCGCCCGCGTTCGACGCCGCCGAGATCGAAGCCGGCTACCGCCTGTTCAGCCGGCCGTGCGAATTCATCGCCGGCGTCACCACCGTCGATCGGTTGCCCGCGCCGCGCGGGATCGAGGTCGCGTTCGCCGGACGCTCGAACGTCGGTAAGTCGAGTCTTTTGAACGCGCTGACCGGTCGCAAAGCGCTCGCCCGCATCTCGCACACCCCGGGCCGGACCCAACAGGTCAACCTGTTCACGCTGGGCGAGGCGCTCGTGCTCGCCGATCTGCCGGGCTACGGCTTTGCCAAGGCGCCGGAGCGCGCGATCAAACGCTGGCTCGGATTGATCGACGCCTATCTCCTGGGCCGGCCCAACCTGCGCCGCGTCCTCTTGCTGATCGACGCCCGCCACGGCGTGAAACCTCCCGACCGCCGCTGGATGAAGCGGTTCGACGAGGCGGCGGTCGTGTTCCAGATCGTGCTGACGAAAGTCGACAAGATCAAACCCGAGGCGCTCGCCGCGCTCATGGCCGCTCTCGGCGAAGAACTCGCGAATCATCCGGCCGCGCATCCGGCGATCGCGCCGACCAGCGCGGTTGCGCGCACCGGAATTCCCGAGCTCCGCGCCGCTCTCGCCCAACTGGCGAGCGTAGCCTGATCGGGCTATAAACCGCGGGCCATGGCGACGCTCGAATCCTGGACCCGCACCGCGCAGACGCTGGCCGAAGCGCTGCCCTATATGCGCCGCTTCGCCGGCCACACCTTCGTCATCAAGTTCGGCGGCCACGCCATGGGCGAAGAGGACCTGACCGACCTCTTTGCCCAGGACATCGTGCTCCTGAAGCAAGTCGGCATTCACCCGGTCGTGGTCCATGGCGGCGGACCACAGATCAGCCAGATGCTCGAGCGCTTGAAGATCAAGAGTTCGTTCGTCGAGGGCTTGCGCGTCACCGACCGCGCCACCGTCGAGATCGTCGAGATGGTGCTGTCAGGGTCGATCAACAAGCAGATCGCGATGGCGATCACGCACGCCGGTGGGCGCGCGCTCGGCCTCTCGGGCAAGGACGGCGACCTGATCGAGGCACGCAAGCTCAAGCGCAAGGTGCGCGACCCGGAATCCAATATCGAGCGCGTGCTCGATCTCGGTTTCGTCGGCGAACCGGTTCGGATCAACGCCGAACTCCTGCAGACGCTGGCGCGCTCGGAGGTGATTCCGGTGGTGGCGCCGATCGGAACCGACGCCAAGGGCACAACCTACAATATCAACGCCGACACCGTGGCCGGCGCCGTCGCTGGCGCACTCAAAGCAAGCAAACTCGTGTTGCTGACCGACGTCGAGGGCGTGCTCGACAAGCGGAAAAAGCTGATCAAGGCCCTGACGCCGCGGGCGGCGGCCAAGCTGCTCAAAGACCGGACCGCTACCGGCGGCATGATTCCCAAACTCGAAACCTGCCTCGCCGCGGTCGCGAGCGGCGCGCAGGCCGCGCACATCCTGGACGGCCGTATCCCGCACGTTCTGCTGCTCGAGGTCTTCACCGCGCACGGCGTCGGCACGATGATCACCGCGCGTCGCTAGGCGTCAGCGCGCCGCCGGCACCGCGTCGAGATCGCGGAAGTAGTCGATATACCAATCCATTTCGTCGCCGCCCAACGGGAAGTCGACCCCGTTGCGGGCGTTGACGATCGCATGCGGCGGAATCCGCGCGATGTGACGCTGCATTTCGATCGCTGTCCGCATCGAGAGCTTGCCCTTCCAAGCGAGGGTGGTCACCGCCTTGCCGGTCTTGGAATCGAGCAGGCGTCGGATCGCACGCTCGGGCTGCTTGGTGACGAGCGCGAGCGCGGTGACCACGAACTCGCGGTTACCCTGCTGCGCCGCCTTCTGGATCTGCTCGTCGTCGAGCTTGCCTTGCTCGAACAGCTTTTCGGCGCGCTGGCGCGCCTCGAGCCCGGGATCGAGGTCGCCGCGCTCGATACGCTTGCGCACGCTCTCCTTGACCACCTTGGCAGTCTCGGCGTCGATGTCGGCGCGATCGACCAGGATGTTGAGGAGCGAGGAGCTGACGAAGCCGGCGATCCGGCGCATCGCCTTCGGCGAAAGTTTGGGCCTCTGTACCAGTGGCTCGTGCCCGGGCTCGACCTCGGGCGCCTGCTCGATGATGCGATCTAGCGTCTCCTCGCGGATCTGCGCGCTCGGGTTGGCCAGGAGTTCACCGACCGCCGGGAGGTTGCGTTCTGCATCGACGATCGCATCGGACAGCCGTTCACTCACGTTCTTGCGCCGCGCGATCGCGGCAAGTGCGCCCTCGGCCGGACCCTGGGCGATGATCTCGAGGAGATCCTCGCCCGAGAGCAGGATCGAATACTCGAGGATCGGGGCCGAAACGATGGTTTCGAGATCGATCGCGAGCCGGCGCAGCAGCACGATCGGCACGTTGGTCGCGTGCTTGATCTCTTCGGCGATGATCTGACGCACGCGCGGCAGCTGGTTTTGTGCCAGGGTGTTGAGGATCTCGAAGGTCAAGTCCTGGACAGCCGACTTCTCGGTCGAGGACAAGCCCGGGATCAGGCGACTGATCTTGAGCGCGAGGTCGCAACGAACCTCGTCGTCGACGTCGGTCGCGAGCAGTTGGTCGGCCTGGCGCGGCGTCGACGGGTTGGCCGCGATCTTGCGCCGCACCTGCGCGTCTTTGTCTTCGGCGAGGTAATAAAGCAGCTCGGGCCGGGTGTCGGCCTGGCCGGCGACGCGCGCGCGCTGCCTGGAATCGTTGTGGCGGGCGAGGACCTTGGCTTCCTCGTAGGGGATCGGCTTACCGTCCTCGGTTTCCGGTTCCTCCTTGAGGATGCTGAGCAGTTCCTTGAAACTCTTCAGCATGGCTTGGCCTCGGCGCGCGCGTGCGAGGTGTCTTCGCCCGGTCGCGTCAGCGCGAAATTGCCCTTGCCGCTGCGCTTGGCGCGGTACATCGCTTCGTCGGCGCGCGCGACCAACTCTTGAACGGTCTCGGGCCGGTCGAGCGCCGACACCGCAATTCCGACCGAGAATCCGAGCGGACGATCGGGCGAGCCCGAGAGCGGGCGCAGCAGGAGCGAGGCTTGCAGCAGCGCCCGCGCCTTGGCGATGGCGCCCGCCTCGTCGACTTCTACGAGCCACAACGCGAATTCGTCGCCGCCCAGCCTCGCCTGCATGTCGGCGATGCGGCTGCCCTTGCGCAGGATATCGGCAACGACGCGGAGCGCGGCGTCACCGCGTTGATGGCCGTGGACGTCGTTGACCTGCTTGAAGTTGTCGAGATCGACGTAGAGCAGCGCGCCTTGCCGGTTCATCCGCCGCAAATGTTGATGGCGGCGGTTGACCTCTTCGAAGAAGGCGCGCCGGTTGAAGAGCCTCTTCAACTCGTCGGTGCGCGAAATGCGTTCGAGCTTCTGCAGGTTGAGCACCTGCTCGATCGCGATGCCGAGGTGGTCGGCGACGCCCGCGAGCAGCAGCCGGGCATCGTCGTTGAACGGTTCCGACGCCGCGCGCGACACGCAGATCGCGCCGTTGACGATGTCGTGGCAGACCGACGGCATGGTGAGCCCAATGGTCCCGGCGACGGCCAGTTCGTAAGGACCGGGATTCGACTTGGCGTCCTTGATCTGGGCGTCGATCTCGCTTTCGACCGGAACGCCCTCCATGCCGCCGTAGTCGGCCGCGAGCTTGAGCGCGCGATCCTCGCCGCGCAGATATACCCAGCAGTGTGCGGCGGCGACCGCCGCGGCGATCGCTTCGGCCGCCACCGTCAGCATGCGGCGCGGATCGACTTCGTTCCGGATGGTGTCGATCAGCTGGTTCTGCAGGCGTTCGCGATTGCGCGCGCGTTCCAGCGCCATGTCGCGCTCGCGCGCCAGCGTGATGTCGCGGCAAACGCCGCGCGCCCCTAAGCGATGGCCGTCCTCGTCGAGCACCGGCACCGACGACACCAGCAGGCACGCCGACTTGCCATCCTTGCGCTTGACCCACAGTTCGACGCTGTCGACCGGCAGGTCCGACTCGAACGGCAGTAGTCCGCCGATCGGATGCTGGCGATCGATCAAGCCGCGCGCCGGCTTGCCTGAAAGTTCGTGCGCGGTGAAGCCCAAGGCGCCGCGCGGCGAGACAAAGCTGAACGTGCCGTCGGCTTTGGTTTCCCAGGCGAAGTCGGACGAGCAGGTAACCAGATCCTTGAACAGCTGCCGCGACGCGATCAGGGCCTGAGTCAGGTTGCGGTCGGCGGTGACATCGCGCGCGAGCAGCAGGACCGAAACGTCGTCGGGGGTGTGGCCGTGTTGGATCAGCGATACTTCGAGCGCCTGGCCGCCGTTGGTGCCCGGCACCTCGACCTCCTCGCTGTGCGGCAAGCCGTCGGTCGCGACCCGCGCCATCCGTCCGGCCAACGCCGGCAGCGCGCCTTCGCGGAGCGCCGCGACCAACGCGGTCGCCGCGGCGTTGGCGGCGACGATGTCGCCGAAGCGGTCGGCGAGCAGCGCCGGACCGGGATGGCGCTTCAAGGCGTGGTCGGGCGTGAAGGTGAGCGGCGCGAACCCGGTTTCGGCGCTACGCGCATCGGCTCGGACGGTTCGACGGCCGGTCATCGCGTGCCTCACGCCGTCCCTGACTGGCCGATCACGCCTGGCGCCGGCTTGCCGAACAGATAGCCTTGCCCGTACTTGACGCAGGCCTCGATCAGGAACTTGGCGACCGGCTCGTCCTCGACCATCTCGGCGATGGTGTCGATGCCGATGTCGGCGCACAGCGATGCCATCGCCTTCAGGAACGATTTTCCGTTCGGCTTCGACAGCGCCTCGCGGACGTAGCTGCCGTCGATCTTGACGAAGTCGATGTCGAGCGCGCGCAAGTATTGGAACGCGGCGGCACCGGCGCCGAAGTCATCGAGGCAGACGTGATGGCCCTTGTCGCGGAGCTCGCGGATCAGCTTGTTCGTCTGTTCGAGGTTGATGATCTCGGCCGACTCGGTGACCTCGAACATCAGCTGCTTGCGCAGGCCGTTGTGGGCGTCGAGCTAGGACTTGAAGTCGCGCAGGAACACCGTGTTTTCGAGCGAACGCCCCGACAGGTTGACGGCGATGTGAAGCTCATGGCCATTGTCGTTGGCTTTCTTGATTTTCTCGATCACTTTCCGGCACATCGCGAGATCGAACTCTCCGATCACGCCGACGTCCTCGGCGAAGGTGATGAGGGCGAACGGCGATTGGCCGGGCGCCGAATCCCTGAATCGAACCAGGGCCTCGGAGCGGTGAACCTTGCGGGTTTTCAGGTCGACGATCGGCTGAAATACGACATCGAACTTACCCGACTTGATGATCGCGCGGAACTCGGCGATTTTCTCGACCGTCTCGTCGAGCATGAGCTTGTAGCCCTCGGCGAGGGCGGTGACGGTGAAGTCGCCGGGTTTTTCCGAGAACTTGTTGATGGTGTAGAGGATGGCGCGCGCCGCATCCTCTTCTGAAAGCTTGTCGGCGACGTCGAGGGCGACGGTGGTCGACCCGACCGTCACGCCCTTGCCGGTCGGATCGACCGCCTGGGCGCGCTGCGAAATCGTTTGCTCGAGCGCGCTGACGTCGACCGAGCCGTCGTGCACGATCGAGAACTGGTTGTCGTCGATCCGCGAAGCCGATTCGCCGTTGACCGAATTGACTTTGAGGTGGCTCGACACGTCGGCCAGGAAGTCGCCGGCGGTTTTCTTGTCGAGCCGCCCTTCGAGCTCGGTCAAGCCGTCGACGTTCAAGAGCGTCATCTGATAGGGCCGCTCGGCCGGGCTGCTCTTGACCAACTGCAGCGCCATGGTCGCGAACGAGTCCTTATTGAGGAGCCCGGTCTCGGCATCGCGGTTGGCAGGGTCGACGGCGGTCGCCGCGGCCGGCATCGAACGCTTGGCCGACAGCGCGAGGAACAGGCGGTTGGCGCGGTCGGGGAGGTGCGAGGCAAATAACGCAACGCGCTGCTCGCGACCGCCGGCCGCCATCAGGCGGAGGTCGACCGGGCCGAACCGGCTCTGCTTCTCGGCGGTGGCATAGGCCGCGAGCAACAGACGTTGATCGTCCTTGATCACGAGGTCGACAAAAGGCCGGCCGACCAGTTGATCGGCGGTTGCACCGGCGAGCCAGTGGACGGCGCCGACCGCGTAGGAAATGCGCCGCTGGTCGTCGAGTTCGACCAGCGCGTCGGCGGCGGCGAAGGCGAACGCCACGAACCGGTCGCGGTCGGACCTGAGACTGGTAACGATGCTTGCCTGGCCGTTCATGCCCGAGGGTCGCGCCCGATTGTGGCCGTGATCGTTACCGCAAATTGACGTGGTTTTGGCCGCCTTCGGCCGGACCCAGATATCGCATAGGGCCGGTTGAATCGCAAACAACCGGAGCGCGCAGCGCGGCGGGACGGACCACGGCGCTCGGCCGGTTGCCGTGCTGACGGCCGTGTCGCACACTCGCGACCATGGTTCCGCCATCCCGCGCCGTGCCGCCGGCCGATGCCGCCGCCCGCGGCTGGCCCAACCGGGTCGAGACGTGGCTGTTCGACCTCGACAACACCCTTTACCCTGCCAGCAGCGCGATCTTCGGCGCGGTCACCGCCCGTATGACCGCGTTCGTCGCCGCCCGTGTCGGGGTCGCGCTCGAGGCCGCGGCCGCACTTCGCCGCCGCTACGTCGCCGACCACGGCAGCACGCTTCGCGGCCTCATGGTCGAGCACGGCGTTGCGCCCGACGATTTCCTGGCCGACGTCCACGACGTCGACATCGACCACATGGGGCGCGATGAAACGCTCGACCGCGCGATCGGCCGGCTCGGGGGCCGCAAGCTCATCTTCACCAGCGCCACCGTCGCCCACGCCGAGCGGATTCTCGCCCGCCGCGGCCTGCGCCACCACTTCGACGCGATCTTCGACATCGCCGCCGCCGATTACGTACCGAAGCCGGCGCCGACGACCTACGCGCGCCTGATCGCGCGCTACGGCGTCGTGCCGCACGCCGCCGCCATGATCGACGACGTCGCCGACAATCTGGCGCCGGCCGCCAAGCTCGGAATGGTGACGGTGTGGGTGCCCGAGACCGACGCGCTGGCGCACACGCACGCCGACCGCGATCACGTCCATCACGTCGCACCCGATCTGACCCGCTGGCTGGTCGAGCTCACTGCCGTGCGAGGCGCCGGTTGACAGTGCGACCGGGGCGGCTATGTTCCGCCGGGCCGCTTGGGAGCGAGCGGCGGTGGCGATTTTCTAAACGTTGAGCGGTGCGACTATGACGACGGGTGAGCTGGCCCAGACGATCGATCGAGCGTGGGACAACCGCGACACGGTGACGACCAAGACTGCGGGCGCGGTCCGCGACGCGGTCGAAGCGGCGCTCGATCTCTTGGATCGCGGCGCTATGCGCGTCGCCGAAAAAATTGACGGCCGCTGGCGGGTCAACGAGTGGCTGAAGAAAGCCGTCCTGCTGTCGTTCCGCCTCTACGACATGGAGCCGATTCCGGGCGGCCCGGGCCGCGGTACCGCCTGGTTCGACAAGGTGCCGTCCAAGTTCGCCGGCTGGGAGGAGGGCCGGTTCCGCCAAGCTGGCTTCCGCGCCGTTCCCAATTGCGTCGTACGCCGCTCTGCATTCATCGCCTCGGGCGTCGTCTTGATGCCCTCGTTCGTCAACTTGGGCGCCTACGTCGATTCCGGTACCATGATCGATACGTGGGCGACAGTCGGAAGCTGCGCCCAGATCGGGAAGAACTGTCACATCTCGGGCGGCGTCGGCATTGGCGGCGTGCTCGAGCCGCTGCAGGCGAACCCGGTCATCGTCGAGGACAATTGTTTCATCGGTGCGCGTTCGGAAGTGGCCGAAGGCGTCGTGGTCGAAACCGGCGCGGTCTTGTCGATGGGCGTCTTCATCGGCGCTTCGACCAAGATCGTCGATCGCGCCACCGGGCGCGTCCACGTCGGACGCGTGCCCGCTTATTCGGTGGTGGTGCCCGGCAGCCTGCCGGGCAGACCGCTCCCCGACGGCAGCCCCGGACCGAGCCTTTATTGCGCCGTCATCGTCAAGCAGGTTGATGCCGGAACGCGCGCGAAGACCTCGGTCAATGAGCTCCTCCGCGACTGACGCCGGCGCCGCTTACGATCCGCTGCCGCTGGCGGTCGAACTGATCCGCTGCGCCAGCGTGACGCCGCGCGAGGCGGGCGCGCTCGCGGTTCTGGAACGGGTGCTGGGCGAGCTCGGGTTTCGCTGTCACCGGCTGCCGTTCGAATCGCCCGGCACCGAGCGCGTCGACAATCTCTACGCCCGGCTCGGCGACCGGCCACCGCACTTTTGCTACGCCGGGCACACCGACGTCGTACCCGAGGGCGAGCGCGCGCGCTGGTCGCGGGACCCGTTCGCCGCGTCGGTCGCCGACGGCGTCCTGTTCGGGCGCGGCGCGTCCGACATGAAAGGCGCGATCGCCGCCTTCATCGCCGCGCTCCGGCGCTTTCTCGATCGTCACGGCGGCCGCCCGCCAGGCTCCATCAGCCTGCTGATCACCGGCGATGAAGAAGGCGTTGCCGTCAACGGCACCAAGAAAGTGCTCGAATGGCTCAAGGCGCGCGGCGAGACCATCGACCATTGCTTGGTCGGCGAGCCGACCAACCCCGATACGGTCGGCGACATGATCAAGATCGGCCGCCGCGGCAGCATGAACGGCAAGCTCACCGCGATCGGCACCCAAGGCCACGTCGCCTACCCGCATCTCGCCGACAACCCGATCCCGCGTCTGCTCCGCATGGTGGCGGCGATTACGGCCGAGCCGCTCGATCGCGGTACCGATTATTTCCAGCCCTCCAACCTCGAACTCACCTCGATCGACGTCGGCAACGCCGCGACCAACGTCATACCGGCGCTGGCGACCGCCCAGTTCAACATCCGCTTCAATCCGCTCCATACCTCGGCCAGCCTGACCCGTGCTTTGCGCGCCAAGTTCGACGCGATCGGCGGCGCCTACGAGTTCGCGGTCCACGTCACCGGTGAAGCGTTCCTGTCGCGGCCGGGCCCGTGGTCGAGCCTGGTCGCCGAGGCCGTCAAGCGCACACTCGGGCGCGAGCCTGAACTGTCCACGACCGGCGGAACCTCGGATGCGCGCTTCATCAAGGACTTCTGTCCGGTGGTCGAGTTCGGCCTGATCAGCCAGACCATGCACAAGATCGACGAGCAGGTGCCGGTGGCCGACGTCCGCGCCCTGGTCGATGTCTACGCGGCGGTGCTCGAGGTCTACTTCGCCGCGGGCGGCGCCGGCCATGCCGCCCCGCGCTGAAGTCGCCGGCGCCATCGTCGGCGCCTTCCGCCTGCTGTTGTTCGACGCGCAGGCGCTCGCGCGTTTCAACCTGACGGTCGAGGGCTTCTGGCGCTCGTTCTTCGCCGCCGTTCTGATCGCGCCGTTCTTCGCGCTGATGGCCGCGCTCGAGTTGAAAGGTCGGCTCGGTGGCACCAGCGTCGCCTGGGTCGTCGCGGTCGAGTTCGGCGCCTACGTCGTCGGCTGGACGATCTACCCGCTGCTCATGGTCTACGTCACCCGGCTGCTCGGGCTGTCGCACAACTATGTGCCTTACATCATCGTCTTCAACTGGGGGAGC
>Ga0194121_10001817_pt1 | contig 34978 bp, 27 predicted proteins | sample TA2MahCa50mmetaG_FD_148609 | JGI IMG/M metagenome (GOLD analysis project Ga0194121, IMG submission 148609) | Freshwater microbial communities from Lake Tanganyika, Tanzania - TA2015020 Mahale Deep Cast 50m | ecosystem: Environmental > Aquatic > Freshwater > Lake | place: Tanzania: Lake...
TCACATTCACCGGAAACCTGGGTGCAGGCAAAACCACATTGATTCGCGCTCTGCTCAAAGCAGCAAACAGCAGCGATGAAATAAGCAGCCCCACTTTTGGTATTGTAAACGAATACCACACCGGAAAAGGCCGGATGGTATGCCACACAGATTGGTACAGGACAAAAAGTGCAGAAGAATTGATGGATGCGGGTCTACTGGAATACATCCACAATGATGATTGCCTGATGCTTATTGAATGGCCCGAAGTTGGCGTGGCCTTACTGGATGGCGAAAACTGCCTTCATATAAACATAGAACATCACAACCATAAGCGGCTTTACCGTTTTACAGACCGCCTGTCGTAAACCCTCCACAGGGTATCGCCTTGGTAAATATCTGTGGCAAAAACCGGTAAATTATAGTTATCAAATTTGCCTTCACGGTTAAGTACTAGCAATAAATCTGCACTATCAGCTGTACTCACTGATTGAATATTTTGAGAAACTTTATCTGCAACAATATATTTATTCAACCATATAGTTTCGGTAAAGGTATATACTTTTTTATTTTGTGAATCAACATGGCATTTCTCCAATGCATCACGGGTACTAATTCCCCAATAATCCATGCTGAATGAACCCGGTTTCCATATTTTTTTTAATGAATTAAAATACACATAATCGTGTTCTATGTTAAACAATAAAAAAACGGGCAGTAACGCAAATAAAATTACTATATTTTTTAATTGTATACGCGAAACATATGAATCAATAAAAAGACCCATTATAAACACAACGGGAATAAACATAAAATAAACATGTCTCCAACCGTTATAAAGCGTAGGCCTTTGAACCAGAAGATACAGGCTTGTGATTAAAAATAAAATAATTACGTATTGAATTAAAACAGAACCTTTGAACAGCTTTATAGACTTATACAATCCTGCAAGAAACAATACAATATGCACCAATGGGAGTGTAAGCAGCATCCATAAAAAAACATAATATGCAGGCACATTAACGGGTGGTATTAATTTCCCCGCAAGCATAGTCGGGGATGGCCAGGGATTATCATTTATATATCGTAATATACCGATAAAACTTCCAAATGGAGATTTCCAAACAGCAGGATATGTGACATACCATGAAACTAAAAATATAAAAACACCCAAAAACAACGCGTAGATTCTCTTTAAATCATATTTGTAGTGCAGCAATATCCATAGTACCGGAATGAAATAAAAAATACCTGCTAACCTTACCGTGCTTGCCATGCCTGCCAGCATGCAGGCGGCCCAGGGGAATTTCACTTTTTGAATAGAACCGGCCAGTGCCCACAACACAAACACTCCCATACACAGAAAAAAAACATCCTTGGAATTGTAATGCGCTTCTGCAAACAAGCGTGGCCAGCACGCATAAGCTATCGCGGTAAACATAGCTGTAGCTTGATTTTGATACAATTGCCGTCCAATCCGGTAAACTCCAAAAACCGACAATAAAAAGATGGAAAACAAGAGTGCCCTTCTCAGAAGAATTTTAGTTTGCATGGGCGATGTAAAAACGAGCTGCTCCAGCAAATAGGCCGGTGTTTCGAACAGTGGACCGAAATATTTATGTTGCTGCACATCTTCAAACTTGCCCCATCCTGCAATATAACGGGCGTTCTCTATCCCAATACTGCGCTGGGTTAGCTCGTCATAATGTACACCATAACGGTGTAAGGTGGCAAAACCCAAAACAGCATATAAAACAAAAAACCAGGCAAAAACCCCGGTTCCCTGTATATTAAAAATATGTTTAATAGCCTTTATCAAGCAAGTGCCGCTTTGGCTTCAGCATTCATATAGGCTTCCATAGGCAAACAGGCACACACCAGGTTTCTGTCGCCGTAGGTGTCGTTCACACGGGCCACAGAAGGCCAGAATTTCTTGGCGGCCACAAAGGGGGCAGGATAAGCGGCTTTTTCCCTACCATATTCATGCGACCATGTATCCGAGGCAATTTCATAAGCAGTGTGGGGTGCATTTTTCAGCACGTTGTCTTCCTTGTCGGCTGTCTCCTCTTCTACCTCGCGTATTTCTTCACGAATAGAGAGCATGGCATCGCAGAAACGATCCAGTTCTTGCTTGCTTTCGCTTTCGGTAGGCTCCACCATCAGCGTTCCTCCAACAGGGAATGAAACCGTGGGTGCGTGGAAACCATAATCCATCAGTCGCTTAGCAAAATCAGCGGCTTCAATATTTGCAGAAGTTTTAAACTTGCGGGTATCCAGTATCATTTCGTGGGCACAGAAACCATGCTCGCCACTATACAGCACCGGATATTCGGCTTCCAGACGTGCTTTCATATAGTTGGCATTCAGAATGGCCCATTCGGTAGCGTTGGTAAGACCTTTACCACCCATCATTTTGATGTAAGCATATGATATAAGCAGTATACTGGCACTGCCCCAGGGAGCGGCACTTACGGCATGCATAGCCTTTTCCCCACCGGTTTTAATAACGGTGTGACCCGGCAGGTAAGGTGCCAGATGCGCTGCAACACAAATCGGACCCATACCGGGTCCGCCACCGCCGTGCGGAATACAGAAGGTTTTGTGCAAATTCAGGTGGCAAACGTCCGCACCAATCATACCGGGACTGGTAAGCCCCACCTGTGCGTTCATATTGGCACCATCCATGTACACTTGTCCACCATACTGGTGAATCATTGCGGTAATATATTTAATGGCACTTTCAAACACCCCGTGTGTACTGGGATAGGTTACCATCAGGCAAGCCAGACGATCCTTGTATTGTTCGGCTTTGGCTTTCAGGTCGTTCAGGTCTATATTGCCGCGTTCATCACAGGCCGTAACCACTACTTCCATACCTGCCATAACAGCGCTTGCGGGATTGGTACCGTGGGCACTGCTGGGAATCAGCGCTATATTTCGGTGCGATTCTCCACAGTCCTTGAAATACTCGCGAATAACCATCAGTCCTGCGTATTCACCTTGCGAACCCGCGTTGGGCTGCAGGCTCATGGCCGCAAACCCTGTGATTTCGCACAAGTCGCGGTAAAGTTCGTCAATAATTTCTTTGTAACCCACGGTTTGGTTAGAAGGCGCAAATGGATGCAGCGCATTGAAGGCAGGCCAGGTTACCGGAATCATCTCGGAAGTGGCATTCAGCTTCATGGTACAGCTACCCAGCGAAATCATGCTGTGGCAAAGGCTGAGGTCTTTGCTTTCCAGACCGCGGATGTAGCGCAGCATTTCATGCTCAGACTGCAGGGTGTTGAAAACCGGATGCAGCATATAGTTTGAGGTACGCTGAAGTGCAGCGGGAATACGGCTTTGGGCAGTATCGCCTAACTGAACGGCATTGCCACCAATGGATTTACTGAATAACTGCAACAGCGCATTGATATCTTCAGTAGTAGTGGTTTCATCTGCAGAAACACCCACATGGGTAGCATCAAAATAACGCAGATTGATGCCTGCTGCCTCGGCATGCGACTTCAGGGTTTCAGCACTGGGAACTTCAATGTATAGCGTGTCGAAGAAATGCTGGTTGAGCACTTTGTATAAACTACCTGTAGCCTCGATGCCTCGCGCCAGTTCGGATGCAAGGGCATGAACCCTGCAGGCAATCTTTTTCAGTCCGTCTGGGCCGTGATAACAGCCATACATACCGGCCATGATACTCAGCAGCACCTGCGCAGTGCAAATGTTGGAAGTAGCATTCTGGCGCTTGATATGCTGTTCGCGGGTTTGCAAAGCCATGCGGAGGGCGCGGTTCCCATTGCGGTCAATGCTCACACCGATAATACGGCCTGGCATCTGACGTTTGTACTCGTCTTTGGCGGCCATGTAAGCGGCATGCGGGCCACCATAGCCCATAGGAACACCAAAACGCTGGGTACTGCCCACCACGCAGTCGGCACCCATTTCGCCGGGAGGCGTTAAAACAATAAGAGAAAGAATATCAGCAACAAAACAGGTTTTCACATTGTGTACCTTGCACTTTTGCACAAAATCACGGTAATCTTCAATACTCCCTTTATCGTTGGGGTATTGCACAACGGCACCGAAATAGGTAGTGTCGGGGCTATACGTTTTGTAATTTCCAAAAACAAGTTCCACACCAATAGGCTCTGAACGGGTAATCAGGATGTCTTGGGTTTGGGGGAAGATATCTTCATCCACAAAGAACTTCATTCCCTGCCCTTTGGGCGCCTGCTCCAGAAACATGTGTATGGCTTCAGCAGCCGCTGTTCCTTCATCCAGCAGGGATGCGTTGGCAATCTCCATACCTGTGAGGTCAATAATCATAGTCTGGTAATTGAGCAGCGCTTCGAGACGACCCTGTGCAATTTCAGCCTGATAGGGCGTATACTGCGTATACCATCCGGGATTCTCCATGATATTGCGGAGAATTACACCGGGAGTGTGGGTCCCGTAGTAACCCATTCCGATATAGTTCTTGTAAATTTTATTCTTTGCTGCCTTGCCTTTAAGCATTTCCAGAAAGGCGGACTCGCTCATGGGCTCTCCGATATTAAGAGGCCTTGGCAGGCGAATACCGGCCGGAACAGTTTTGCTGATAAGGGTCTCAAGAGAATCTACCCCAATGGTTTTCAGCATTTCGGGTAGATCGGAAGGACGAGGACCAATGTGGCGATCCTCAAATTTCTCGGTGTAACGCGTGTTTAATTGCATAACTATGCAAAATTAACAAAAAATGAGGCTTGCTGTTTGGCAAAAAACAGCTTAAAGTCTGTTTTCATCCCTGAAACTGTAATAACCGGATGCACCGATAATTATGTGATCCAGCAAGGCTACATCCAATAGCTTGCAGGCATGTTCAATCTGTTTGGTGATTTTGACATCGGGATCACTGGGAATAAGGTTTCCGCTGGGATGATTGTGGGCGATTATAATCCCGCAAGCGAGCCGCTCAAGTACCTTGCGCATCAAAATACGCACGTCAATCACGGTGCCTGCAATACCACCTTCACTGATTTTTTCAGAACCCATTATCCGATTGTTTTGATTAAGGTACAAAACCCAAAATACTTCAATGTTTAAATCTACCATGTGACCTCTTAAGTGGTCATAGGCTTCCCGGCTACCCGTAATTCTGGTTACTTTGGAAACATAGTGTTTTTTACGTGCGGCCAACTCCATTGCAGCCATAATGCTGATGGCTTTTGCATTACCAATACCAGGGACAGCGCACAAATCTTGAAGGCTGGCGCGGGCAAGAGAGTTTAAATCGCCGCCGTAGCGCGACAAAATTATTTTGCCCAGATCCAGGGCGCTGTGGTTGGGTGTTCCATGCCCAATAAGTATGGCCAGTAATTCGGCATCACTAAGATTCTGTCGGCCTTTGAGGGCCATTTTTTCACGCGGACGATCATCTTCGTTCCAAAGTTTAATAGGTAGAGATTCAAACATGTTGATAATTTTTTTGACAAAACAATGAGTAATTATTTTTCAAATGTATTACTTTTGAACCATCAAAAACCAAAATTATTATCAAAAATTTTTAGTCAATTCGAAATCATGAGTGAACAAAATGAAAAAATGAAAGCCCTGAAAGCCACCATCGAGCGGCTGGAGAAAACCTACGGTAAGGGCGTTGTTATGAAAATGGACGACACCCGTTCCAACGCAGTAGATGTGGTATCTACAGGATCCTTCGGCCTTGACCTGGCAATGGGCGTGGGCGGTTTCCCCCGCGGGCGTATCATTGAAATCTACGGCCCTGAATCTTCGGGTAAAACCACCATTGCTATGCACACCATTGCAGAAGCACAGAAAAAAGGCGGTATCTGCGCCTTCGTAGATGCAGAACACGCATTTGATAAATCATATGCCGAAAAACTAGGCATCGATACGGCCAATCTACTTATTTCCCAGCCTGATGATGGAGAACAGGCGCTGGAAATTGCCGATAACCTGATTCGCTCAGGCGCCATTGATGTGCTGGTGATTGACTCCGTAGCCGCCCTTGTTCCCCGTGCAGAAATTGAAGGCGATATGGGCGACAGTAAAGTGGGGTTGCAGGCCCGTCTAATGAGTCAGGCGCTGCGCAAACTCACCGGCACTATCAGTAAAACTGGTTGTGTAGCCATCTTCATCAACCAGTTGAGGGAAAAAATCGGTATCATGTTCGGCAACCCCGAAACCACCACCGGTGGTAATGCACTGAAGTTTTACGCCTCTATCCGTCTGGACATTCGTCGTATTGGCCAAATCAAGGATGGCGAGGACATCATCGGCAACCGCACCAAGGTAAAAGTGGCCAAAAACAAGGTAGCGCCTCCCTTCCGCGTGGTTGAATTTGATATCATGTACGGAAAAGGTATCAGTCGTGTGGGTGAGGTACTGGATATTGCCGTAGATGCCGGTATTGTGCAGAAAGGCGGAAGCTGGTTCAGCTTTGGCGGCACCAAACTCGGTCAGGGTCGCGATTCGGTGAAAGAACTGCTGGAGGACAACCCTGAACTTTTGCTGGAAATTGAAGGTAAAATCAAGGCGAAAAATGCCACCGGTGAAGAATTGGTGGCTGTTCAGCCCGGTGAAGCTTCTTAAGAAAGCCGAATGATACTGATTAATGGCAAAAAGACCGCTCCGGCAGTCTTTTTTTATGCCTTTTTCTGATACTGCTCCCCTTACATGGCCGGGTACACCACTTACAACATAAGCATGCGGATGTAGCGAAATGTGACGGACATAAATACCACAATGGCAATGCTGACTTTTGCATAATCAATAAGCCCAAGAATACACATTGCCGCACTCATAGTAACAATAATCGCCACAATATTGGCATAGCTCCAGTACATGGTACCAAAGAAAATCCTGGTTCAAGCTCAGTGCTTAGTTTGCAACGTACACACTCATATTTCGTTTCTACAAACCGGCTCAGGTTGAGGATACTAGTTGGGAAAACCCGTTCATTCCCGCAGCGCGGACAATGGCAAAGAAAAAACTGAGTAATCGCGATCTTGGATGCTTATGTTCAGGCGTCCCTGCGGTTTCTGCGGTAATTGTACCAGGCAAAACCGGCTGCACCTGCCAGCAAGTAAGGTGTGGCCAGCAGAAACAGTATTCCTTTGTTAATTCCATTGCCGACAGTAGCCCCTCTTTTATTGGTTTGATTGCTCTTCAGCGCTGTTTTGCACATGGGACACTGAGCATCGGCCGGAGAGGCAAAAACAAGCATTACGGCCGCAATCAAGGCAAAAATGAACTTCTTCATAAATTCCAACGATAACAAGGCGAAATTAACACATAAACCAATACGCCGGTAACCGATACATACAGCCATAGCGGAAAAGTCCAGCGGGCAAGCTTTTTATGCTTGGCAAGATTTCCTGTAGTACTGAAATAAATGGTGTATAATACCAAAGGCAGAATGATGGACGCCAACAGAATATGGCTGAACAACACGGACAGATAAAAGGTTTTCATAAAGCCATCTCCGCAAAACGGGGTGTGATCCGTACTGGTGTGGTATGCCACATAACTGATAAGAAACAGGGAGGATATAAGAAAAGCCAGCAGCATAAAGAACTGGTGCATACCTTTATTTTTTTTGAACCGTATCATGTAGTAGCCCAGTAAAAGACATACCGATACACAGGAATTAAGAACAGCATTCAGAAATGGCAGGTGTTTGGCCAGGTGTATATTGGGTCTGTATTCCGATGGCATGTAGCGGAGCAAAACCACTACGGCCAGCACAGCCGCACTCACACCGGTCACGAGCCAGAAAAAAGCCTTATCACTTATCCAGTTCTTTTTGGCGGTATTCATACAATAAATTGTTGATGTCTTCTTCTATTCTAATTAACGCTTCAAAGCGATCTTTGTTTTTTTCGCCGCGGGTAGGAAGTATGGCACGAATGTGCTTTTCTTTATCAATAAGAACTACTTTATCATCGTGTATGAAATCCTGTCCTTTTTGTTCGGTAGCCAACAGCAAATCTTTGATAACCCAGTCGTAAATTTCCTTTTTTGAGCCGGTACAATACTGCCAGTTCAGGCGATCTGCGCGAAAACGGGCCGCATATTTCTTTAGAACCGGCACGCTATCTGATTCCGGATCGATGGAAATAGAGAGAAAGCGCACTTTGTTATTGCGGTAAAACTTCTCAGCTACAGTTTGTACCTGTTTGTTCATTTCCGGGCAAATTTCAGGGCAGGAAGCAAAGAAGATATTGGCCACAATGATACAAGTGTCAAAATCGGCCATGGTGACAATTTTGCCTGTATGATCCTCCAGCTGAATTTCACTGATGGTATGGTGTTGCTTGGCTCCATCGGGCAGGGTTTCGCTTTGGCCGAGATAATCCAGCGGCTTGTGCACCCATTTGGCTTTCCCCAGATAGAAGATTCCCAGAATGGGTAAAATAATGATGGCCGCAACAGCGGCCACCCTCAAAATACCGTTTTTATTTTTTGAACCCATTACTTTGCGTATGTGAGCGCATTACCTTCATACAACAATCCCATCACCAACCCGATTATGAAAACGGTGGGGACCAGAATAATCAGTGCGAGGTTTATTTTTTCGTACTTCATGTGCATGAAAGCTCCTACGATATAATAGGCTTTCACAATTCCGAAGAAAATAAAGATGAAATTTCTGAAACCGGTGTGGGGCATCATGAAGTAGATGATGAAGTCCAGAACGGTAATTCCCAACAAAATCCAGAAGGTGCGCCAAAGTTCTTTGGTGCCGTGACTTTCCGCCTTGGGAATGTAGTTGATGGCATCGTATTCGCCGGGTTTGGTATAGAATTCCATGGTTATTTAAATTTTAATCAGATAAGGTAAAAGAAGGTAAATACAAACACCCATACAAGATCTACAAAATGCCAGTATAGACCGGCTTTTTCGATCATTTCATAGTGTCCACGGCGTTCAAATGATCCCCTGGCGGCCATGATGGTTACCACCACGTTGATGATTACACCGCTGAACACGTGGAATCCGTGGAAACCAGTTACAATAAAGAAAAGTGCCGCAAAAGGAACCGGTCCTGCTGTGCGATACTCGGGCTGCCATTCAAAATGATCTCCGACGCCCAAAGCACCAAAAACTTTTTGTCCGGCCTCTGTAATTCCAAACTGATTGCCATACAGGGTTGCACCTTCGCCGATAAATACCGACCATTCCCAGGCCTGACAGCCCAGAAACATGGCGCCACCGATGATGGTGTATATCATGTAACGAACCACTTCTTTCCTGCTCTTGCGGTGACCGGCCTCAACAGCAAGTACCATGGTTACCGAAGACATAATCAGAATGAATGTCATCATGCTAACGAACAGCAAAGGCAAATGAAGGCCGTGCATGAACGGAAAATGGTTGAAGATGGAAGCAGGATCGGGCCATTTGGTTACGATGGGTGTCTGCACGTTGCTAAAGCGCTGTGCACCGTATTGCACCAGCAGGCTGGAGAAAGTAAATGCGTCTGAAAGCAGGAAAAGCCATATCATAAGCTTTCCGTAACTTACGTTGAAAGGAGATCTTCCGCCGGCCCACATGGGCTGTTGCTCAAAGGACGCTTGTTGATGATTCGCCATTGTTCAAAATTACCCTGCGAAATAAAGGAATAAATACAAATAAATCCACAACAACCCAACAAAATGCCAATAGGTGTGGGTAACCTTCATCAGGGTAAGTTCTTTTTTATGCACCTGAAATCTGAAAGCCTTTGTCAATGTGACAGTTAGCAGAATAATTCCGCCCAGCACGTGAAGTAAATGCACCATAGAAATTGCATAAACATAGCTGGCCGAAATGTCTTCCGGGTCTGCGTTTACAGGCATAAGCCCCATCGAAATCATGTTCTTCCAACCCAAATACTGCAATACACAAAATGCAATACCCAAAATCCAGGTAGCAGTTAGGTATAATTTATTGGCTGTCAACTCATCATTCTTAGCGGTACGATTGGCCAGGTAAATGGTAATACTGCTGATAAATGCTATTACCGCCGAATACATAAACTGAACGGGCAGATCAAACTTGGTCCAGGTATTTTTAGCCGCTGCATCGGGCATGTGCACAATATAGGCACTCACAAATGCAGCAAACAGCATGCAGCTGGCAATAATCATCAGCACCAAGTTGAAACGCATGGGTTCAATCCGGTAGTTTTCTTTTTGTCTTTTTGAAGCGACTTTATTGTTCATGAATGTTTAAATTAAAATATAGGAAAGAAATACCACAGGGGTATAGAGAAACGAGACAAACAAAAGTTTCCGCGCATTGGAAGTTTCAAGGGTTTTGTGCAGTTTCACTGCATAAAATAAAAACAGGATTCCGGCCGTAAGCACTCCTGTAAGCACCCAAACCTCGCACATTCCATACACAACCGGCATGGTACTGGTGGCAACCAGAATAATGGTATAAATTAATATCTGGAAAGCGCTGTATTTATCGCGGCCTCCCTTACTGGGAAGTAACCAGTAACCCGCCTTCTGATAGTCGTCATGCAGCAGCCATGCTATTGCCCAGAAATGTGGAAACTGCCAGAAAAACTGAACTAAAAACAATATAACTCCCGCATCGTCAATGGTACGTGTGAAGGCCGTGTAGCCGATAAGGGGTGGCAATGCCCCCGGAATGGCACCCACCATCACCGCGAGGGGCGTTACACCTTTTAAAGGCGTATAAACAAATACATACAACAACAGCGACAACCCACCAAGAATGGTTGTAAGCAGCGGTGTGGTGAACAATAAAACCAACATGCCGGCAATACCGCAGAGCAAGGAAAAAACTCGTGCCTGTGATTCGCTGAGGCGGCCTTCCACAATGGGTCGACTCTGGGTGCGTGACATTTGGCTGTCCTGCGTTTTTTCCAGCAGTTGGTTCAATCCGTTTGAACCAAACACTATCAGTAAGCCACCTGCAAAAACTCCGGCAAAAACAAGCCAGTTAAACCCGTCCAGGCTACCATCTGTAGAATTAAACTTACAGCCCAGCAAATAACCAAAAATAGAGGTAGCCACTACGGTTGAGGTAAGGCGGAATTTTACCAGATCAAAATATGCTTTTAGCTTACTCTTCACAGGGTATTGATTTAACATTAATTAACCTCAATTGGTTTGGCTATTCTCCAATAAAAAATTAATATGGGCTGGCTGGCACCCAGCACTATATGAAGCACCTGGGTTATCGGTGGTAAAACATAATTGATATTGATGGCACCCAGTGCAATCTGACAAAATGCAAGACAGCCTGCAACACCAAAAGTACGCGCTTGAATGGGTGTGCTTTTTTTACACAATTTCCACAACCAAAAAGCATACACCATGAATAAAACCGGCAGATATCGGTGCATGGCAAAAGATGTGCCCATGGCTGACCAGTTTAGTATACCGTCTTTGGCAAGTGTGCCGGACACATTAAGAACCTCAACATTTTCGCGTGCCTGCGTTCCAAGAAAAACAATAAAAAGCGATAACAGCAGTAGGATAGTCCAATGAATTCTTTGCTTTGTCTCACCGCGGGCAAATACAAATCCGGCTTGATTATTCAGGGCAAACATGAAAAAATAAATACTGGAAAAAGACAGCATAAAATGCACGGATACAATACCGGGCAGCAGGTTGGTAGCAACCACAATACTTCCCAGCCATGCATTCAGCAAAAGAGTGATAAAACCGAGTGTGGCGCATACAAAAATCTTTCTTGAAGTATTGAGAAATCTATAGGAAAAAAGCCAGAAAAACAGGGCAAACAACCCGGCCAGGACACCAAACAGGCGGTTCACGTATTCAATCCAGGCTTTTGCCACATTAAATGCTTCAGGTTGAAAGATAGCCTTGTTGTTTCTGATTTCAGCCGCTTTTTCTGTCCAGCCAAGCTTTTCAAGCATAGTGGCAAAGCGATTAACCTTTTGAATACGCTTTTCCAGAAAAACCTGCTTATAGTTGGGTGGCAACTGGCAATCACAGGTGGGTGGCGCCAGCAATCCAAAACATTTGGGCCAGTCGGGGCAACCCATGCCGCTGCCTGTTACCCGCACCAGTCCGCCGAGCAGAAACAATAAAAAAACAGACGAACAGGCGAGAATACCTGTTCGTCTGAAAAAATTGTCGGAGAATATTCGTGGCAGTGCAAACAAGGATCAATCAGCTCCAACCAAACACGCGTTTGATGGCAGCAAACATTACGTTTTCAGCTACTAGTTCTTCTTTGGTTGATTTGCGCTTGGGCGCAGAACCGTAGCCATCTCCGCCTGTTCCAACAGAATCAGACTCATCAGGCACATACTGAGGAAAATAGTCGTCCTCACGATCGGGGCGGCTATACTCATAGGGGCCTCGATACACTTCAGGAATAGCACCGGGCCAATTTCCGTGAATGTGCTTTACAGGCGCGCTCCACTCAAGTGTGTTGCTCTGCCAGGGGTTCTGCTCGGCTTTTTTACCGCGGAAAATACTGTAAAAGAAGTTCCACAGGAACAGCAACTGAGCGGCACCACCAACGATGGCAGCAATGGTCATCATCTTATTTACATCCATCCACACATCAAATTCTTTCAACAGGGTGAACATGTAATAACGACGTGGTACACCGGCCAGACCCATAAAATGCATAGGGAAGAACATTAGGTATGCGGTAATGAAGGTAATCCAGAAGTGGAACTGACCCAGCGTGTTGTTCAGCATGCGGCCATACATACGTGGGAACCAGTGGTAAATACCCGCAAGCATTCCAAAGATGGCTGATGAGCCCATTACTAGGTGGAAGTGGGCTACCACAAAATAGCTGTCGTGTAGCTGAATATCAAGCGCAGCGTTACCGAGGTATATACCGGTGAGTCCACCCGAAATAAAGAATGATACCAGCCCTATGGAGAAGAGCATGGCCGGCGTGAAACGCAGGTTGCCTTTCCACAGGGTGGTGAGATAATTAAAGACTTTTACCGCCGACGGTACCGCGATAATGAGCGTGAGTATCATAAACACACTGCCCAGGAATGGATTCATGCCGGTAATGAACATGTGGTGACCCCAAACTATGAAAGACAGGGAGGCAATAGCAAACAGCGAAATTACCATTGCGGTATAACCAAATATTGGTTTGCGTGCGTTGGTAGAAATAACCTCAGAAGTAATACCCAGTGCAGGCATCAGAATGATGTATACTTCAGGGTGACCAAGGAACCAGAACAAATGCTGGTACAATACAGGGCTTCCACCGATGTTTTCCATGGCACCTACCCCCTCCAAATAAATATCTGACAGGTAGAATGAAGTACCAAAGCTTCTGTCAAAAACAAGGAACAAAGCGGCACCCAGCAGAACAGGGAATGAAAGCACACCCAGAACGGCCGTAAGGAAGAATGCCCAGATGGTCAGAGGCATGCGGTTCATGTTCATACCTTTGGTTCGCATGTTCAAAACGGTACTGATATAGTTGATACCACCCAGTAGGGCAGATACAATAAACAATATAATGGCAACCAGCCACAGGGTCATACCCAGACCAGAGCCCGGCATGGCTTTTTCCATGGCACTCAACGGAGGGTAAACTGTCCATCCGGAAGATGCAGGACCGGTTTCAACACCAACGGAAATCAGCAGGACTACTGAAGACATAAAAAAGAACCAGTAGCTTAGCATATTTAGGAATGGCGATGCCATATCGCGGGCACCTACCTGCAATGGAATGAGCAGGTTTGAGAAGGTACCGCTAAGACCGGCGGTAAGTACGTAAAACACCATGATGGTTCCGTGAATGGTAACCAGACCCATGTAGAAATTGGGATCCAACTTCCCATCCTGTGCCCATTTGCCGAGCAGCATTTCCAAGATGCCAAATTTCTCGTCGGGCCATGCTAGTTGCATGCGCATTAAAAGTGACATAACAAGTCCAATGATCCCCATAACAATACCTGTAATCAGGAACTGTTTGCAAATCATCTTGTGATCCATTGAGAACACGTACTTGCTGATGAAGCTTTCCTTGTGATCATGGTGGTCGTGATTGAGGTGGTGGTCTGTACGTAAAGCAGTAGTACTCATATTCTTTTTCTTCTTAAGTTAACGGATGGTAACGACGATTGGTTTTACAACGGCTGAATCTTTGGCATTTGAATCGCCTTCTGCTGGTGCAGAAACGGCCGGAGGTGCTACAAAAGGAACCTGGGTTGCCAGCCAGGTATTGTATTCTGCCTCAGAACCCACAACGGTAATTTTTATTTTCATGTTGTAGTGGGCCCCACCACAAATTTTGTTGCAGTATAGGTAAAATTCAAAGTCCTTGTTATTTTTCTCGGAACGGGCTTCTTCGGTAGTTTTATTAGGCACAAAAGAGAACCAGGTAGCCATACCGGGAACCACGTTCATCTGGCCGCGGAAATCGGGGAACCAGGCAGAGTGAATTACATCGCGGGCGCGGAAGTTGAAAGTATAAGACTTGCCTTTCACGAGCACAATTTCAGTTGTAATTTTATCATCGTTACCTGCATTGTTGAACACCTTATCATCCTTGCGGTATGTCGTAATGCGGGTTATGGTGGTATTTTTGCGGCGCAGATCTTTTTTTAGCTGACGAACATAAGAGCCCGACTCTGCATCTTCCATTTTAGTTTTCAATTCTTTGAAAACTGCAGGGTATGCAGTGGCGTTGCTTCCGTTGTTGAAATTAACAAAGGCAGCTTTCCATGCTTTGGCAGAATCATCAGCAGTTGCAATCTGCAAATTGAGAATAGCTGTATCTTTTTTTAGGTCAGAGAGCAGAGAATCAACATGTTCCTGAACGGCCAGACCCAGGGGATTTTTACCGCTGATGAAAGTAAAGTGGCTTTGACCATACTGATTGTCGGCACCGGCGTAGCGGGCTTTCCATCCAAACTGATAGGCGAACACCTCTATTTCCTGGGCATCTTTAGGCTTCTCGGAAGTGATTTTTGACCAGGTATTAAAACCACGCAGCACCAAGAAGGTAAGAACAATAGCAGGAACTACGGTCCAAATCAACTCAAGTTTGTTATTATGGAAATAATAAAGTGCCTTTTGTCCGTCGCGGTAGCGGTATTTGAACATGAAATAGAAAAGCAGACCCTCTGTTACGGCAAACACAACAAATGTAATACCGAATGTCCAGTTGAACATACTGTCAATGGTTTCTCCATGCTCGGAATACGAATCTCCAATCATTAAATATTTCCCGTGGTAAATCATTTCGTAGCAGATACCGGCAACAGATGCAACCAAAAAGATAATCGCAACCCAGCGGTTGGTTGAGTTCCAGTTAACTACTTTCTTCCCTGTGATTTTTTCTGTAAGCGAACCGATATCAAAGGCACGGGCAACGATTAGAAGCAGCAGCAGAGACAATACACAGTAGCTGATGAATTCCCAGTTCCAGTTTGCGAGACTGAATTCCTTGGGTGGTTCAACCACATCAGTGGTAGATTGGGCAATTGCCAAAAGAGGCAGCGCCAGTAAAAACATCGATGAATACACTTTCTTGGTGGCAAAAGCAGCGATGTCAGACAAATGGTATTTCTTCATTTATACCTGTTATGGATTTGGTGGCGCAAATTTAAGAATCAGTTGCACGATTTAAGCAAAAAATGTGAAAAATTCATAAAGTTTGACAAAGGTCTGAATAACAATAACCTATTCAGCGCCGGCTTTGGTTTTTGACCATCTCAAGCAGCAAGCTTTGGCTGTCTACTTCAGGCAAAATGTGGATATTGTTACCCCCGCCGAGTGCACTCAGGTGCTTGAGCAATTCCAAAGCCGCTGGATTTTGCCCTACCATGATGGTACTCAGGTGTATACCTTCCTTACTGGCATCAGAAATCATTTTTTCCGTGGCCTTGCGGCTCATACCTCCGGTAGTAAAAACGCCATCCGTTACAAGCACAATCTGATTATTGCCGTCTGGCTGAAAGTGCTGTCTGGCTTGCTGATACGCCAGCTGAAGTGCCGCTGCGCCGTTGGTTCCGCCCTCTGTCTTCAGGCGGTTAATCCGGTTGTAAATACTGTCTTTGTTATCAACCGGTCCGTGTGGATGAATCACTTTGGCCTGATTTCTGAATCCAATTACACCCAACCTATCATCACTGCGCAGTGCCGAAAACAGTGTGGCCATGGTCGATTTCAAAGTTTCCATTTTACCATCGCGTTTCATACTCATGCTGGCATCTACAATAAAAACCAGGTTGTTAATTTTGTACAGGTTGCTTTCCAATAGGCTATCATCAGGATGAATATGCTCCTCATTTTCAATGGTATCCATCAGCGAAAGTTCGTAGGAAGTTGCATCCCTCCCGCTACCTGTCTCATTTTCCGCGACCACTGGCTCTTCCACCGGTTTTGGATCCATATAAATAATGAATTTGCTTTGGTAAGGCTCTATTGTAATGATTGCGAGATAATCCTCAAAACCCGTTTTGGTGCATGAAACACGGTAATTCCCCGGGATAACGGCCATACGGAATTCCTCGTTGTATGGATCTAGCCTTACGCGCTTGCCGTTGTTCTCCTGCACCGAAAATTCATCAGGCTTTATCTTTTCATCTGTATTGCGGTTACGAATATAAACCTGCACCATCTTCTCTTGTTTATTGTCATCGGCATTGGCGGGGTTGACGACCGGGCAGCGCAGCTGCACCGACGGATCAAAACCTTTAATATTGCCTTTCAGCTTGAACATTAGCGGTTCTGTGCGGCTACTTATATACAGCGGTACATCCAGCTGAAATTTACCCTTGCGGGTTGTGTAATAGACCATATACACTTCAACTGTCTTTCCCAGTTCTACCAGGCGGGTATTGAAAAAAATGGCTACTTCTTCCCTGTAATAGGTGGGCAGGAACACAAAATCCTTGTCGGTGGCATTCCTGACCTTAAACCGGGCCGTATCATTTTTCCAGAAAAGCACATCGCCAAAATCCCACACCTGCCTGTCCGACATGGCGTCCTGGGCCGATAAACACATCAAAAACTGAAAAAAGAATATAGCAAAAAGACGCCGCATCGGGATTGTTTATGTTATAACGGCAAAAATACTGCTGAAATTATACGTTCAGCGAATCCCACTTTGCCGCCAGCATGATAAATGTCTCAACCGACAGCTGTTCTGCCCGCTTCCCTTTCAGTTCTTCGGGTAAAACAAATCCGGGTTCTGAGGATGTGAGCGGTTTTAAAGCATTGGACAAGGTTTTTCTGCGCTGGTTAAATGCGTTTTTTACTACAAGTGCCAGGCTTTTAAAGGTGCAACCGGGTTGCTGCTGCTTGCGCACACAGGCCATCACACCGCCCTTAACGGCAGGCGGAGGATTGAAACTGCCTTCATGTACCGTAAACAGGTATTTGCAATCAAAGAATGCCTGCAGCAACACACTGGTAACGCCATATTCCTTATTGCCGTGCTCGGCACAAAAACGTCTCGCCACCTCGCGCTGAAACATTCCCCCAAAAAACTGCACCGGATTTTTGGCTTCCAAAACCCGAAAGGCAATCTGGGTGGAGATATTGTAGGGATAATTGCCAATCACCGCCACGTTGCCTTCTCCGAACAAATCTTTTTCGGGAATGGCAAGAAAATCGCCATGCATTATATTCAGTTCTTTAGCCCAGATCTGTTGATGCAGCCACCGCACACTCTCTGCATCAATCTCCACGCAGTGCAGTGCCTTGCCATGCACTTCCTGCAGGGGTTTGGTGAGAATACCCATACCGGGTCCCACCTCCACTACACTGTCCCATGCACCCAGCGGAATAGAAGATGCAATTTTACGGGCAATGGCCGGATCGGTAAGAAAATGTTGACCCAGCTGCTTTTTTGGAGCTACCTTTTGCATCAGGGCCAGTATGTTATAAAATGTTTGGTAACGGCTTCGCTGAGGGAATGCAGGTTGTCGCTATCGGAGGCCTCGGCGACATCACATACAGTGCCGTCTTTTCTGAGGATATGAATTCCGCCCTTCTGCGGTTTATAGGCAAGGTTTTCAAGCAGTCCGGTTCTAACAAAAAAGCCGGTTTCATTCTCCTGCATATCGGGGAAACGATGACGGGTTTTTCTGAGGCATTCCGAACTGAGATTGTCAGAAATGGGCTTATCCTGTATCACAATTTTGGGCAAATTGCGGTTCAGCATGGCCTGAGTCAGGATTGACAAAACCCGGTCTTCGTGAAACTGCCAGGCCTTCACGGCTGTCATGATGTCGTGGTCGTCCAGCAGCACAAACAAATCCAGCGACTCTTCATTAAACTTTACTGCTGAAATGGTTTTACCCAAAAAATGAATGAGCGGATGATAACTGCCCAACGATGCCATGTTGGTTGCAACGTGTCGGGCCCGCTGCAAAATAGCGATGAGCAATTCATCGGCAGCAATGGCAGTTTTGTGCAGATATACCTGCCAGTACATGAGGCGCCGGGCTACAATGAACTTCTCTACCGAATAAATGCCTTTTTCTTCTACCACCAGATTGCCATCTCTTACGTTCAGCATATTGATGAGGCGGTCTCCGCCTATCACACCTTCACTAACGCCGGTATAAAAACTGTCGCGCTGTAGGTAATCCAGCCTGTCCATGTCCAGCTGCCCGGAAATGAGTTGAGACAAAAACGGTTTTTGGGGATAATCGCCTTTGAAAATGCGAATAGCCAGCTCCAGTTTGCCTCCAAACTCCTTGTTGAGCCGGTGCATAATAAGCCTGGAAATGTATTCATGGCTTACGCCCTCAATCAGGGTGTGTTCCAGGGTATGGCTGTATGGACCGTGTCCTACATCGTGCAGCAAAATACCAAGCCAGGCCGCTTCGGCTTCTTCACCCGAAATCTGAACGCCTTTGTTACGCAAGGTTTCAATAGCACGCACCATCAAATTCAACGCACCCAGCGCATGGTGAAAACGTGTGTGCGTAGCCCCAGGATACACTACTTCGCTGAGTCCAAGCTGTCGTATACGGCGTAACCGCTGGAAATAAGGATGCTGAATCACATCATGCACCAGTGCGGAGGGCACAGTCATAAAACCATACACCGGATCGTTGATGATTTTGTTTTTATTCAGCGGCTGCATGTTGGCAAAGGTACAATTCCCGCGTTTTATTCCCCTTTTTCGTCCCAAATCAGTTTTTGGCCCGGTATGGGTTTTCTGAGTTTTACATTCTCAATAAACGTTTGGATGTTATCTGCGTAAACCTCAGTGGGTATAGCTTCCAGGTAGTGATTATACAGATAAATCATCTCGTCGAACTGGGCAGTATTAATACCTTCTTTGTGCATCATACGGCGGAAACCTGAGGCCGCGTGCAACCAGGCACTCACATTCACATTTAGGGGATTGGGTGTTTTGGCAACATATTCTTTGAATAGCCCCACAGCCTTTAGGTCTTTGCCCTGCCTTTCTGCACTTAGGCCCATATACCAGTAGGTTCCGGGCAGGTTGGTATCGGATTCCAGCACCTTTCTCAGCAAACTGTCGGCTTCGGGAAACCGCAACTGAAAGATAAGTGCGTGCGACAGCAGGTGTCTGATGTCGTTGTCTGTAGGGTGTTTCGACAGCATGCGCAGGCAGATGTGCTCAGCCTTCAGAAACTCTTTTTTGCGAATTGCCTGCTGTACCTGTGCTATTTCGCTGAGCGACTCATCATCATCCTGCGCGAATGCTGGCAAGGACAATAATGACAGCATCAGAACAATTAATTTTAACAGATTGGCTGAAATGTGCTTCACCTTTCGGAAATTTGTCATGCAAAATAAACTTTAAAAGTTGGGCCGCTCTATCATTCTTACTATTTTTATTTCTTGTTTAGGTTTGCAACACTGCCAGAAAAAGCCCGATTACCTGAAATCCTATGGCAGTGAATACACTACTACAAGACTGATTGATAGGCCTTGCCTGAAATTGCGGGTGGGGCAAAAATTCAGGGTGTTTATTACTTCCGATACCGCAAAACCCGAGCAGATAAATATACATTATGGCAGCAACCTGATTGATAAGATTTCGGTGAAGTGGAAAGATGGATATTGTGTGGTTGAGGACAAGAACAACTTTAACTGGGTGCGCAATTTTAAGGTTCAGCCTGTTTGCACATTAAACATCCACAAAATCAATGCGCTTGACATACAAGGTGCAGCATCGGTAACCTTTTTGGATACGATATATACAGACCAGGTGGATGTACTGATGAACAGTGTGGAGAACCAGAAACTTTTACTACACTGTGGCAATTTGTATGGAAATGGTACAAATACAGGGCAAGTCGTCATGGAAGGTCAGGGAACCATCTTTGCATGGAGCTGCGAAAACGGCAGCAGTTTTGATGCAAGCAGTCTGCGCTCGGATGATGCTTACATATACCACTATGCGGCAAGGGATGTGCGGGTAAACCCGAAAAATATTCTGGAAGCAACGGTTTACGGCACCGGGAATATTGTTTATTACCGCGACCCGCAGGTGAAGCTGGCCAAAAAAGAGCTGGGCAAGGGAAGGGTTGTGAAACAATGAGTTTCCTTGGTCTAGAACCCGGCTTCACGCTGGCCATTATTGTGGCCAACGTAATTTTGTGGCTGATGCTGCAAAGCAACCGCACTCTGCTGGATCGGATGATTTTCGTGTACCGTTCGGTGGCGCGCGACAGGGAATATGACCGCCTCATTGCCTCCGGCTTTGCGCACCACAGCTTTTTTCATTTGCTGTTCAACATGATGACGCTGTATTACTTCGGCCCCGAGGTAGAAAGGCTTTATGGAAGACTCGGTTTTGCGGTAGTTTACATTGCTTCTATTGTGGGTGGAAATCTGTTTACCATGGTCACCCACCGCAACAACCTCAATTACAGCGCGCTCGGGGCTTCTGGTGGCTTGTTCGGGGTGGTTTTTGCTTTTGTATGGATGAAGCCTGACGCCAGTCTTGCCTTGTTTTTCATACCTGTTTTTATACCGGGCTGGCTGTTTGGCATCATCATTTGCTGGATATCGATAATTTTATCACAGTTACCGAGGGCAGGTGAGGCGGGTATCTCACATGAAGGGCATCTGGGTGGAGCTTTGAGCGGGGCGCTGGTAGCGCTTTTGTTCCACATTCCGGAAAATGCGCGTACGGACCAGGTAGCGTTTTTAGCCGGTGCTATTCTGCCGGTAATAGTGTTTGGAATTTGGAAATGGCTGAGGCTGGACAGAGGCAAATAGGCTTCCTATTTCTCTTTGAAAATTCATCCAAATTCACTACATTCGAACCCCCGTTCTAAAAACGATTGAAAGAAATTCAGTGTCATGTAAAATGGCCGTGAATGCCCAGATGGCGAAATTGGTAGACGCACCGTCTTCAGGTGGCGGCGCCGCGAGGTGTGCAGGTTCGAGTCCTGTTCTGGGCACTAATTTCTTTCTATTGCCCAGGTGGCGAAATTGGTAGACGCACTACCTTGAGGTGGTAGCGCTGGAAACGGCGTGCTGGTTCGAATCCAGTCTTGGGCACAACCCCAAAAGTCCCGCACTCTCTTGCGGGACTTTTTTATGCCGCAACCAAGGCCCCGCTTTGAGGTTGCAAGACATAAAACAATAGCGGGCGAGCGCAGCGAGCCTGGACTTTTGGAGTTTTAGCCCCTCCGTATGACATCCTGGATCACCGAAGATAATCCGCAGTAGGACAGGGACAAGTTGTGTGTTTTCATTGCCTGTTCATGCGACCCCAACGCGGTCGGAGAGCCCCCTAGAAACACACAAATTTAGCGTCTCTGCATGGGGCAGCAAAAGCAAAGCACCGTTTCCGGGGCTTTTGGGTATTGTAAGAAATAAACGGGATTACATAATCAGCATGGCATCGCCATAGCAAAGGAAACGGTATTTTTCCTTAATAGCTTCCTGGTATACGTGGGTCATAAACTCGTGGCTGGTGTAAGCACAGGCCATCATATACAAGGGGCTCTCAGGCTGATGCAGGTTGGTGATGAACGCATTGGCCACACTGAAAACATGAAGCGGGAAAATGAATTTATCCGACCATCCTGCACCGGGATTCAGGGTTTTGGTAGAGCTAACACTGCTTTCCATGGCACGCATCACCGATCCGCCCACCGCAACCACACGTTTGTGCTTCTCAAGGGATTCGTTCACAATGTCACAGGCTGTCTGGTCTATGCTGTAAAACTCGCTGTCCATTTTGTGCTTGGTAAGGTCTTCTACCTCAACCTCACGAAACGCACCCAAACCCAGGTGCAGCGTTATTTCGGCAAATCTTATCCCCTTGATATCCAGACGCATGAGCAACTCACGGGTAAGGTGCAACTGCGCAGCAGGTGCCGCCACAGCACCTACATACTTGGCAAACTGGCTCTGGTACCAAAGTTCATCCTCGGGCTTCACAGGGCGGGTAATGTATTTGGGAATAGGTGTTTTGCCCAGTTTCTTGATTACACGGCCGAAGGCTTCGTCATCACCGTCAAACAAAAAACGGATGGTACGACCGCGGGAAGTAGTGTTGTCAACCACTTCGGCCACCAGGTCATCATCACCGAAATAAAGTTTATTGCCTACACGAATTTTACGCGCAGGATCCACCAGCACATCCCACAAACGAAAATCATGGTTCAGTTCACGGAGCAAAAAAACCTCAATCTGAGCACCGGTTTTCTCTTTTTGTCCATACATGCGGGCCGTAAAAACCTTGGTGTTGTTTACCACAAACGTGTCGTCTTCGTCAAAAATATCCAGCACATCATGAAACATTCTGTGCTCAATGGCCTTTTCCTTGCGGTTTACCACCAAAAGGCGGCTTTCGTGACGGATTTTAAGGGGCTCCTGGGCTATCAACTCTTCAGGAAGTTCGAATTTAAATTGACTTAATTTCATGCGGTTGCAGTGCGCCCGTGATTAATTAAAAAGCGAATGTACTATAATATTAAAGGGAAGTCAAGGAAATACGACGATACCTTTTGCTACAAAGGGTTTTAAAGTCTGTTACCCTGAAAAATACGCGGTATTACTTGCCAAATTTCGAAGAAACCACCAGGTCTTTGGTGCCATGGGAATAATCGTAAAATCCACGCCCGGATTTAGCGCCCAGGTCACCTGCCGTAACCATATTCACCAGCAAATTAGAGGGTGCGTATTTGGGGTTTTTAAAGCCATCGTGCAATACGTGCAGAATAGCCAAACACACATCCAGTCCTATAAAATCGGCCAGCTGCAGTGGGCCCATGGGATGTGCCATACCCAGTTTCATGATGGTGTCGATTTCTTCAACACCGGCTACGCCTTCTTCCAGCGAAAGAATGGCTTCGTTGATCATGGGTATCAGCACTCGGTTGGAGATAAAGCCGGGATAATCCTGTGTTGCCGCGGGCACCTTGCCAATGGCTTTGGTGAGTGCTGTAATGCTATCCAAGGTTTCTTCATCGGTTTTATAGCCTCTGATAATTTCCACAAGCTTCATCACAGGCACGGGGTTCATGAAGTGCATGCCTATTACCTTTTCGGGGCGGTTGGTAAACGAACCGATTTTGGTAATGCTGATGGATGAAGTATTGGAAGCCAGTATGCAACCGGGTTTAGCAAAACTATCCAACTGACGGAAAATATTCAGCTTGATTTCCAGGTTTTCGGTGGCGGCTTCCACCGCCAGATCCGCACCCTCTAACCCATCGGCAATGTTGGTGAAGCTTTTGATGTTGGCCAGGGTAGTCGCTTTTTGCTCCGCACCAATAACCCCTTTGGCAATCTGCCTGTCGAGGTTTTTGGTGATGGTGGCCAGTGCCTTTTCAATTATTTCGGCTTTTACGTCAATCAAAGAAACCTGATAGCCGTTTTGTGCGAACACATGCGCGATGCCATTTCCCATGGTACCGCCGCCGATTACTGCAATTTGCTTCATATGTAGCTGCAAAAATAAGCCTTTGACCGCTAATTTCTACTTTCCTGCCCTTACAATACCTTTGCGGCATGATTCACTTCCCTACCCTGTTGCTGGCTTCCAAAAGTCCGCGCCGCCATCAGATTTTACGCGCAGCCGGACTGCACTTTGAGGTGGTGAATATTAAAGCCGAGGAAGATTTCCCCGATTATCTGCAACGCGAACAGGTGTGTGAATTTCTGGCGTCTCATAAAGCCACACATTTTACGGAGTCTTTGGGCGAAAAGATACTGGTTACAGCAGACACCATCGTTTGCCTCGGTAACAGGGTCATCAACAAGCCCTCCACTAAAGAACAAGCCACAGAAATGCTGGCATCGCTGAGTGGCAGAATTCACGAGGTTTTTACCGGTGTTTGCATGCGTAATAACGAACGACAACAGGTGTTTTACGAACGTAGTGAAGTGGAATTTTATCCCTTAACCCCCGCTGAAATGGCCTATTATATCGAACATTTCAAACCCTTCGACAAAGCCGGTGCTTATGGTGTTCAGGACTGGATGGGATATATGGGTATAAAACGCATTAACGGCTGCTTTTACAATGTTATGGGCTTCCCGATGTCAAGGTTTTACCGCGAGCTGCAGCAGTTTATCATGTAACCTGCCTACTCCGGTTTGCGAAGTATCTGCACGGTACCTTTGTAAAAGTGATTCCGCCCTTTATGGTCTTTTAATTCCATCAGCACCACATATACACCTTCTGGAACGGGTTCGCCATTGTAAGTGCCATTCCAAGGCTTGCTTTCTTGGGTTTCAAAAATTTTCTCGCCCCAGCGCGTATAAATTTTCATAGAATACCAGTTGATTCCCATTCCCATGGGGGCAAATCCTTCATTAAGATTATTTCCATCGGGTGTGAAAGCGGTAGGAACATGCTGTGTGTACATGTAATTGACGACCACCTGCTTGGTGAACGAATCGCGGCAGCCGAATTGTGTGGAAACATACTGGGTTATTGAGAATACGCCACTATCAGGCAGCGAGTACGTAAAGTTGCGGTTGCGTGTTTTGTATCCCGTACTGAACACATACAACACGTCGTCTGCACCCTGGCTTTTATCTGTGAAGGTAATATTGGGGTTTACAATCGTTCCCTGATCCGGATTGTGGGTAAAATAGGCCTGAGGTTTGGGGTGAACTGTTGCGGTTATTCCCACCGAATAATTACATCCGGGCAGGGTGCTGATTTCCAGACGAGTATTGTACTTGCCAGGTATTTTGTAGGTATATGCCGGATTGTTTTTGGTAGATTTTATCCCGTTGCCGAAATCCCAGTTCCACAGGTTTATGGCCTGAACACTGTAGGAAGAGTCTGTAAACCGGGTGGTTTCTTCAAGGCAAACATCGTTTACTGTATATTTCACAATAACCTTCTCTCCCACTGTATAAGGCAGGGTCAGCGAATCCATGCATGCTTTATCGGAGGTGTGTTTAAGTTTGGCAGTATAATTTCCAGGTGTGCTAAAAATGCGTCGCACAGGGCTTCCTGTGGCGGTTTGTCCGCTGCTGAATGACCACTGTGGCACACCGGCGCTGCCCAGTGCTATGCCCGTTTGGGCGGTGAACACCAAACTATCATCCTTGCAGGGATTTACAGCCGTAAATGCCACTAGGGGAAGCGGATGCACGGTAACCACGGCAACAGAATCACGTGTGCAGCCTTTGTTGGTTACCATGCGCATGCGAACATTGTAAGTTCCATGCACAGGATAGGTGTAATTCAATCTGGGACTGCTGATGCTGTCGCCATTGCCGAGGAACCATTTGTAGCTTAGCGGTGTACCGGTGCCGCGGTGGGTGGCCGAACTGATAAGGCTTTGGCGCAAGCAAAGGTTATTAACTGCAAAAACAGGCCATGCGGGTGCAAAAACCGTTATTGTGTTTTTAACGCTATCTACACAACCCTTGTCGGATGAGGCTTCCAGCGCGACTGTATAGAATCCCTGTTTGGCATAGGCATTTGAAGGTGTAACTGCAGCTGAGGCATTGCCATCGCCAAATTGCCAGCTGTAGGCGGCTACGCTACCCTGTGGTATTTTGGTGGTATTGGTAAATGAGGTAGTCAGCCCTTCGCATACTGAATCTGCGGAGAACGCGGGTAGGGGCAAAGGATAAACCCTGGCCGTATCTGATTGGGTATGACTGCAGCCGTGAAGGGTTTCAACTTTTAGCGAAACGGGGTATTTGCCCCATGGATTGATAATACGTTTGAAGCTGCTGTCGGTGGCCGATCCCATGGCACCCAGGTTCCAGAAGCGCGATTTGAGGGTGTCACCAAAGAGTTTGGAAACATCTGCAAAGGCAAAGGAATCGCCGGAGCAGACGTTGATAAAGGTGAATGCTGCCGATGGAACCGGGAATACCCTTGACGTTTTGCGGATGGTATCGGCACACCCATTGTTGCTTTGGGCTGCCAGCATTACGGTTCGTATTCCTGTATCGACGTAGCGGTGCACAGGATTTTTCACGGTGGATGTTTTACCGTCTCCAAAGTCCCAGCCCCAGGCAGTAATAACTCCGCTGTCGAGGGTGGTTTGGTTGGCAAAACGACTAGAATCACCATTGCAAACGTAAGGGATACTGAAAGCCACTTTGGGTATGGCCTTTACATCCAAAGTTCTTGTAAGGGTATCGCCGCAGCCTTTGTTGGAATATACCATCAGTGTCAGTGGCAGGCGGGACAGGCCATTCATGTTAAAGTTCAACACCTTTAATCCGAAAGTATCAAAACCGGTTGCACTCCAGAGGCGGCTTACAATGGTATCGCGCAGAATACGGCTGCTGTCTGAAACCACCACAGGCCTTCCGTCGCAGGTAACCGGCCAGAAGAAGCTTGCCACCGGCTTGGGATTGACGGAAATGCGCATGGTATCCGATTGCACACAGCCCAGTTTATCGGTAATCCGAAGGGTATAGCGTGTGTCTGTTTTGGGTTTCGCCACAGGAACGGGAGCGGTTGTATCCGACAACCCTGTTGCCGGCGTCCAGCGGCATTTGTAGGGCGAAAATCCCCCATTTACCGAATTGGACAATGCAGAAGAGGCGCCCTCACAGATATTTATGGATTTATTGCTGAAAACCACCGTGGGCAACGACTGTACAATAAGCCGCACTGTATCCTTTGAGCTGCAAACCCCGCGGTTTGTGGTTAGCATAAAGAACAATGTATCGGGGTTATTTCCCGTATTTATGGGCTTATAGACTGGATTCCCGATTTGAAAACTATCCAGCAGATCGATTCTATCCCAGCTGTATTTATACCACTTGGAGGTAAGGGTTCCCAGCCGCCAGGGCGACCCCGAACAGAACGAAGTATCACGGCCCGCATTGGGGTAATACGCCGCAGGGAAGATTGTCTGCCCGAATTTACAGGCACAGGCAGCGCTGTCTATCACAGCCAGTATGGCACAGCTTTGTCCGGCCCTTATCTTCAATGTCCGAGACACCGTCAAAAGAGAATCTTTTTTCAGCGTTTTGCGTATGGTGTCCGCTCCCAGCCGAAGATCGCCGGTACTCCATTTACCATTGCCGTCATTGTCGTAATGATAGCGTACTACAATGGGTGTGGCACTGCTGGTATATTTACCAAGGTTTTTAATTCCGAATTTCACAACTACCTGTTCGGTATCGGAATTCAGCAGGCGGGCGGCACTGATGCTGATGCCCGTAAACTGGAGGTTACCTTTATCTACTGCCGGGGCAGTAAGGACGGAACCTGTCACGATTTTTATATTGCAAATTCTATTTTCGGGAACACATTCAACATTTTGGCTGACAACCGTTCGAGACAGAATATCGGCCGTACCACAGTTGAGCTGGGCACCATTCGACAACAAACGGATATCAAATTCCAGAGAATCTCCCGGTTGGAGTTTGCGAGTGGCAGGCCAGGAAAGAAGTGTCGCTCCATTGAAATTGCTGACCTTAACTGAATCTTTATTGGGCGCATTTCTGACCGCCTTGAAATAGGATGTATCCCTGGAAATGCCTGATGGCAAAATCACTTCAACCCTGTCGTTGGAATCCATCTCCCGCGGACCCAGAACAATCACCCTGATTTTGGAAATGGCCGGTTTTTCGCAGGGCAAAATGGAATCTGTCCAGTTTTTTACCTGCGTGTACAGGGTTTTGACCACGCCTTTTATTTCCAGCGGATTGGTGTAGGAAGTATTGGCAGGCACGGGATCTCCACAGCGGATATTGGATGAGGCCCTGGCTGAAATAAAACTGCCTGATGCATAATCGCAGTTGGTTTTTACCCTGAAGGTTATGATAATCTTGTTTTTATTGGTATCAATGGTTCCGGGAAATCCTGCAGACAAACCGGACATGAGTTTGGCGAGGTCCCATTCCCAGGTTGTGCCTGCGAGCAGTGTGGGATTACTCAGTTTCACTGCAGCTGATTTGTGGGGGTAACGGATAAAATTGTTGCCAGAAATAATATCCATACCGATGGGCAGGGCAATCCGTACCTTTAGCTGATGCGCAGTAACAGACTGTACATTGTCTATCACCAGCGTCATACGGTTGGGATAACAGAGATCGAATTTGCTGAGCGAATCCGTGAGGGTAAGATTTAATCGCGTATTTAGTGGCTCCAGGTATAGTTTGGTTGCAACAGGCACACAGGTATTGGAGGTAAAATCGGTGGGATATGTCTGGCAGTTCCATCCACCAAATAACAGCAGGCTGTCAGGGGTACAATTACTAAAAACCGCCCTGACTTTGAAACGGCGCGTTTGACCCGCAGGCAGTGAGCCTGCCCGGTAAATATCGTTTACGGGTTTAATGATGGTATCTTTTACCCAGTCCCGAATCTGCACTACCCTGATATTGCTGTTTTTGGCAGGTGAAAGCCAAATGGTGTTGGCGGTAAAGGTAGTTGATGGGTTTGTATATCTCACCTCCCATTCTACGGTATCTTTGGTTCCATAAACAATGGGTAAAGCAGGCTGCAGGGTGAATTTGGGTGGTGCAAAAGTGAAGAAATCAGGGGTTCTCATGCTCTGAGACCTTACAGTATCATAGCCTTTGCCCAGAGCGCCCCGCTTTTCATATACGTAATCATACTGAATAGGATACGCAACATAGGGTATCAGGTCACAGGTTGGATAAACCGTGTACCAAAATGTGCCGTGAAACCCATCATCGCTAAAGTTGACAGTGCCACCCGAGTCTTTGTAATACTTGGTAAAATCGAACCAGTAGGTACTCCCCTTACGGAATGGAATGGTGTCTTTACGTTCGGTAACTGTATTGTTGGTTCCGGCAGTCCTGTATTGAATGAAACTGGATCTGCCAAGTTTCAGACCAGATGGCATGGTCAGTTTCATGGCAATGGGTCTGCCCCAGCTACGGTATTCAAAAGGAAAAATATTTCCGCCACCATAATTGCAGCAATTCCCAATTCCAAAGTAAAAATTCTGGGCTATAGCAACTTCATTACAACTTGCATAGGTGATATAGTCACTTCCCCAATTGTGGAATATATAACCATTTAAAATACAATTACCCGAAAAGGTATCGCATTGGTAAGACTGAGACAGCGTAGGATTTGCGGCAGATGCAAGGTAAAAACGGTTGCTGAAATTCATGGGCTGCGCAGTTTGCCCGCGGTTTTTATCAACTTTATAGCGGACTGTTAGGGTCACACTGTCATTTTGGGTATATCGGTAAATGGAGGTTAAACAGCCTCCACGCCAGATACTATCTACTGTAAAATCAAAATAAAATGTGGCATTTGTGCCGCTGCTTACCTTTCTCCATTTAACAGCACCGCAATTACCGGACACTTTGGTTATGCCTTTATGAACTTCCAGTTTTGCATCCACCACTGTGATATAATCGCCATTGGTAACAACGGATTCAGCATAGCCGTAGCGCCAGCTCGTAATGCCTGAAGCATTTCTGGGTCTGCCCCTAAAGATTGTAGTCAACGTATCACCAAACATTATCCTTTCTGTGCGGATTTTTAGTTTATCAATACTTCCGGAAACGTCGGGCAAACCATTGTTGTCATTGTCAGGACGGCCGTAGTTGCTTCGGTACAATTCAAAATTGCGGAAAAGCATCCCGCCACGGTTACAGATATTACTGCAGTGTACTTTCACATTGACTGTGTTACATATTGGTTTTATCCATAGATTCGGATGGGCGCTGGTGTTGGGGTTGTAGGCATAAATAAGGGTTAGCGGCAGGTTGTTATTATTACTTCCGGTGGAACATACACCTTTCAACCTTACGGTCAACTCAGAATTGGTTAGCCAGAAAACCATGCTGCGGCCCATAAACGCCCTTAGGGTGTCTTTTACCATCTTCAGGCTGTCCGGATACCAGATGGCAGTTAGGTTGGGATTATCAATATAAAAATCTGTTTTGGTAAGGCTGTGCGTTAGGGTATTCGGCAATACCAGATCAATGCGAATGGCAGCGCTGCTGTGCAACGGGAGGTTTCCCATGCCGCTGAAAGAGTAGCGAAATGGCTTCACTTCGTTTTGCTGGAGATCCGCTGGGGTGTATGGCGCAACAACGCCACCTGAATATGTATATCCAACAGTCCATTGATTTCCAGTACTCAATGTGTTGTTGCATTGGTTTCTGTACGATGCTCTGTAACCCCAACCTAATTCATAAGTACTGGTGTTGCAGTTTGTATTAACGCAGCGATACACATCCCAGGTAATGTAAACAGTATCTTTTGGTTGCATGTTGCCCAATCTGAGCCTAAAACCGCCCATACTGCCTGTTGACCAGCAGGGTGTTATTGCATTGGATAAAAAAGTATCGGTATATGCGCGGTTTGTAGAACCATTCCAGCCCTTTTGTAGTCGGATGCTTGTTGAATCGATGCGTGACATCACATAATTATAAAAACCGACACCGGGACTCAATGTCTGAAAAATCAAGGCGTCGGAAGCCATCGCTGTCATTTGCCCTATGTTTGCAATACGCATGGTGAATTTACTCGCCGTTGTGTTGTTGTAAACAGGCTGAACACTGCTGCTAATAACCACCTGTAGGTTGGGACTTGCCGTGCTGATAGCCGTGGTGGCAGTATTTTTCACCACCTGACAAAATTTACCATCACAGCCCCAGGTCAGGTCATAGCTGGTAATCAGCCATATGCAACCGGTGATAGTGAAAGTATCCGAAAATGCAATACTCTCGTTCTGATCCAGAAAGGTATCTTTATTGCCCACCTTCTGAATATCGGTTTTGGTAATGGTGGTAATAACGGAATCCAAATTGTATCGGTGGCTGAAACCTGCTTCAGACCTAAGTGTCAGATCCTTGCCTTTCACGCGGACCAGGCGCAAATTCAGGAGAGGGCCTTTCCCAAAATTGGTTAAGGTAACGCGGCGCACAAACTTATCTCCCACATTGCCGATGAAGGTCTGATTAGTAATACTGTTATAACCCAGAGATGGCACAGCTGATGTGAATGGCAGTGACAAAGCCGCATCAAAATTGCCGGTGTAGTCAACGCGAATGCTGATACTGGGATTGGATGGACCACTTACCACAGGTATCATATCACAATTGGCCCTAACGCGGTAGCGGAATGTGAAGTTTTTGCCTATGGCAAGGTTGGGAGCAGAGAATATGGGCCTGTTGAGGTTGGTAATGTTACTTTCAGCCACCCCGGTACCACTCACAGATCCCGGAACATAGTGCATTCCATTGGGCATGGAAAGTGTAACCAGATTGCCATTAACGGCAGAGCTGCTGATATTAAGTACCGATATCCTTGCGGTGTCTGTGAGACCACAAATGGTCATATTTTTGGGAGCGGAACCCACAATACTCAGTTTGTTTCCCTGCGCTGACAGGATCCCTGCAAAGCAAAAAGCTGCTAAAAAAACAAGTATGCGCAATGCATATTTGTGCATAGTAGTGACAAATATATGCGGATTTGGCGAAACTGCTAAATCACTGTCCTAATAATTATACAGACAATATAATCACTTAATTTGAGCAGCCATTTCAAGGGCTTTTTCGGCATTTACCACGCTTCCTGAAATAGACAACTCAGAGAATTTAATCTTATCAGACTCAGTACCTGGTAAAATCACTTTCCCATTGTATTTTGTTGCACTTTTCATTAAAATATCCTTCACCTGAACAGCGGTAAGACTAGGATAGCAGCTCCAAACTAGGGCTGCTACACCCGCAACTACGGGTGATGCCATGCTGGTGCCATTTGCGTTTTCGTATCCGTTGTTTGGCGTAGTGCTGTAAATTTCATAACCGGGGGCAAATAAATCTACATTGTTTTTGCCAAAATTGCTAAAATCTGTGGCCAGTGCCTTGCTTATTTGCTGGCTTGCACCCACCTCAATCCATGTTTCGGCAAAACGTCCGTTGGTCAATGAATCATTGGGGTAATTACCAATTACATCATTGTCGTTGCTGCTGTTCCCTGCGGCATGGACCAGCAATACGCCTTTTTTAGAAGCATATTCAACAGCTTCATTAACAACCTGCTTGTTGTAAGAATATCCTTTGCCAAAACTCATATTGATGATTTTGGCACCATTGTCCACAGCATATCGAATACCATTGGCCACATCCTTATCGCGTTCATCGCCGTCAGGTACCACGCGCACTGACATAATCCGAGCTTTGGAGGCTACGCCTTCCACACCAACGCCATTTCCACGCACCGCGGCGATAATACCTGCTACGTGCGTTCCATGGAATGCGTCAGGGCCGGCCACACTGTTGTTACCATAAAATTTTTCATTGGCATTGCTGTAATCATCACCTACGATTGTGCGGGGATCGTAGCTTATATTATATTGGCAGTTGGCCCGTACCTCAATTTGTTTTAACTGTTCTTTCAAACCTTTCATAAGGTCTGAAAAGGACATGTTTTCTTTATTAAGCAACCCAATGATAATTGTTTCCATTAGGGTTTTGGGTTCGTACGCCTGAACTTGTGCATCGGATGGATTGTTTGTCCCCATGTTTTGCATAATATTTTCCATCGTGTCCAGTATAGGCCTCATGCGTTCAAGCTGTTTGGTATATTTCTCCTTGTTATCTTCCACATCCTGCCTCATTTTGAGGTAGTTTTCGTAGCGTGCAATCATGCGTTTATCCGGGTTACCTTCTGCTTTAAACCCTTCAAATTCTTTGGCTTGTTCGCGCACCAAACGCACGATTTCAAGGTTATCGCAACCCACCATCTGTCCATCTTTGCCGCCAATAAAATTCCAACCTACCGTGTCGTCGGTGTATCCATTGTTATCATCATCCAAGTTGTTAAAAGGAATCTCCTTGGGGTTGTGCCACATATTGGCCTGCAAATCCGGGTGATGAGGATCTGTGCCACCGTCAATAACTGCCACTACTATTTCTGTAGGATTTAATTTTTCTACCAGCTGGTAGGCTTTATCCAGCTTGATACTGAAGTTCTTTTTCTTGTTAAAAGCCTGCTGATACCAAAGTTTTGATGCTGTAATTTTCGACATGGATGATGACTGAGACAGCGCTTTTCCTGCTAAAAATAGAAGGGCGAACAGGGATATATACAATTTCATAGTTATTTTTTACGGGCGGTTACAAAGATACTCACGGATTTAAAGGGTATGCGTGTGGTATCTGAATTAAAAACGTATTTTCTCAGGAATTGTTGAAGGGGTCTCCAGCGAATGACATCCATGGGCGCCATTACATACTTCATATCCAGTACCTCAAACCCATGTTTTTCGAGCAATTTTTTTATTCGCTTTTTGGTATAAACGCGCGCATTGGCCCAGCGTTCGTGAAGAGGTCTGGGTAGCCATGAGAAAAAGGGAACGCGGTTCCATGGCAATAAAGGCAGGCGCGCACCATGGGTTTCAAAAATCCACCATTTGTTTGGAACGCTAAATACCGCAAGACCGCCTGACTTTAGACTAGCTGCATAGTTTTCCATACCATCTTCCGATGGCAAATGCTCAATAACCTCAAAACTTACCAGCCGGTCTGCCTGGGGGGTATAGGGCTTTTCCATAATATCCCAAACCTGAAATATTGCTTCCTGCTGATTAAGTTTTTTTTTTAGTTGTTCAAATTCTGCCTTGTGTGCTTCGTTGTACTCAAGCCCTACGGAACTTTTAAACTCCTGAGCCAGCTGCAAAACCGTATTTCCGTTGCCACAGCCGATTTCCAGTAAAGTCAGGTTTATTCCGCTGAAACCGGATATATTGTTTAAAATACGCAACCGTCGCTCTACAATAAGATCATGTGCATGGGCGGGCTTGCCCAGGTAGTGGGCATTCACAAACATACTTTTGTCTACCCGCGCGGTATTGCTCATTTTCCTTTCAAATTAAACATCAATCTTCTCAAAATTATCCAGCAATGGTTGATACAATTTGGCAAAAAGCCGTAATGATTCGACAACACGGCAAAACGCTCCTTCCAGGCTTTCTTTTCGTGTTGTGCACTGCTACCACCCGTTTCGAAACCGGCAATCACCCCTTCAAAGCGCACATTAACAGGATTTTTTTTGAGTATGCGGATAATCCAGTCAACATCGGCGGCCTGCCGGTACTGAAGGTCGTAATCCGGACAAATGGCTTTTTTGGCAATAAAACTTTGGTGGCAGAGATTCATGCCAAAACGGAATGACCATTTATCAAGCTTTTCCGGAAAGCGCTGGGGTTTGAGCTTGCTGATTAAACCAATATCACTACCCCTTTCATCCACAAACATGGTGTCTCCGAATATCACATCCGGTTCGGTTTTGGCCAGTAATAAAAGCTTTTCAGAAACATCATTGGCATAAATAACATCACCACTATTCATAAACCAAACGTAGGGAGATTCTGCAAGGTGCAGGCCTTTATTCATGGCATCGTATAAGCCTTTGTCGGGCTCAATCACCAGCACATCTATATTTTGGCTATTTTCACGCAAAAAATCTGCACTGCCGTCGCTGCTATTGCCGTCCACCACAATCCATTGTATTTGCCCGCGTGCGGTCTGGTTTTGCACACTTTCATACGTGCGTTTTAACCCACCCAGGTTATTGTAGTTTATGGTTATTACAGAAAAAACCGACACCGGACCTGTTTAATTAGGCTTTGGAACCTGTTTCATCCTTGCGCAAA
>Ga0194121_10001821_pt1 | contig 34953 bp, 40 predicted proteins | sample TA2MahCa50mmetaG_FD_148609 | JGI IMG/M metagenome (GOLD analysis project Ga0194121, IMG submission 148609) | Freshwater microbial communities from Lake Tanganyika, Tanzania - TA2015020 Mahale Deep Cast 50m | ecosystem: Environmental > Aquatic > Freshwater > Lake | place: Tanzania: Lake...
AAGAGTGTCGCCTGACTCGTCACATTAATGCCTTCGATTATGTATCAGATAATCATGCACCCCCGTGAAGTGAAACCATATCGAAAGGACAAACAGTGTGCTTGTCGCGAGGAAAAACAAAGTTTGTGAGCGATTTTTGTGTCGGTGCGTAGCGTAACTACACACCCCATAAAGATGAACGGGAACTAGCAAAACCACGATGATGGGCATCCATTTATGAAACCACCCATCAAATATCACCCCCAACAAAGAGCCAGAAGTGGATATCAGTGCGAACGAGATGGAGATCACACAACACCAGGGGATGCTCATCGCCGCTAGAAACATTGACCAATATTTTTTTGATGGATTGGTCATCGGGCGGCAAAGATGCTCTTTCATCTAATTTTTCCTTCCGAGTTATGGGGATTGTTGAAGATCTAGCAGAGAATATAGCGCGTTATTATTTTAAATGCAACTGGTTTGCGTTAAATATAAATATATTTTCTCAATCTAGTAAAATATTAGGGAAGACAAATATATAGTCGTGGACTATAAAGCTACAGAAAAGGATGGGGCTGTGAAAGTTTCAGATAAAGAGTGGTGGAATGGCTATAAATGCCAATTAGATGTGTATCAGTGGCTATTGCGACAGAATGGGTTGAAAGTCTCTTTTATTGGCTATTTCGTTTACTGAACAGGGAAAAAGGACCAAGAGGTTTTGATAAGAAAATTGAATTTGAAGTGAATCTGATAGAATACAAATCGCCAAATGTCTCCTAACTGGAGCGTACGATAATAAAACAACCATGAAAACCCCGTCGCAATAGCCGAGAAATGAGAGTTAATTAACAAGTAGATGGTCCATATGCAGAGCTCGATACTAAATCGGAAAGAGTATATCTCGAATAGATTACTTCGAAAGAATATAGCTTCTACCCAGATATTAAAATTTCGGAAAGATATTTTTTAGAGCTTTTCTATCTCTTTCAGATCGTGGTCGGGAAGGTAAAGAAGGAAGAGACCAATGATAATTCCGGAAACTGCTGTAGGAAAGTGATCTTGACCAAAGAATTTATCATCAATGATATCAAGTGCGTGCCAAATTCCCCTCCAAATGAGAACCATTCCAAGAACGGAGTAAAAGCTTTGACCAAAGTATAGGAGACGATTTTTCCGATTATAACGCATACATATTTATTGTAGCAGGAAAGGAAGAGTATACATTGTGAACAAAAAAGATTAGTTGAAGTGAACAGTGAAGCCAAACATTCCCATCGAGCAGAGACCACGGAGAGTGGTGCCAGGAGCCTGAGGCGGGAGTTCGACTTTGGTCGCGCCCGAAGATGGAAGAAAAGTCTGATAATTGAGATCAGGAATCACCACAGAGGCAGAGCAATCGAAGGTGTTGTTTGTTTTTAACTTTAAGGTGGTCGGAATATTCGCTTTCGCTTGCGTTATTTTTGGCGAATAGCCGCCTTTGACCCTAAGATCGATCACTTGTTTGCCATCCTCGATGGTTACGTTGGCAGCAGTGCTTGGTACCTCGCTTTTACCAACGATATAAAAGGCGCCGGAGATGATGAGGATAGCAATAAAGAGAGAAAAAATAGTGGCTTTCATGGCGGTATTTTAGAACATAAATAGAGGATTGATAAGGCCAAGGGCAGCGAGGCTGCTTGCAAGATTGATTATAGCAAAGAAGATGACGATGAGGCCGGCTGTTTTGAAAAATACCCCAGATAAAGATTTTTTCCGGATAGTCAAGGCGCTGAAACTTACCAGGGAAAGTACAGGGAAGGTGCCGAGCGCAAAGACAAGCATCACGAGCGCGCCAGAGATAAAGCTTCCAGTAGAAAGGGCGTAGAGCTGCATTGATTGGGTAAAGCCGCAGGGAAGAAAGAAAGTGGCGACACCAACGAGAAACGGAGTGAGAGTGTAATTGTACTTCTTTAGGCGAAAGACAAAAAGACCAAATTTTTTTGGAAAAGTAGGCTGAAGGCGTCTCATATTTTCGGAAACATTGAGAAGATTGATACCGAGAATGAGAAGAATCAAGGCGATTCCAATACTCAAAATACTAGACATAAGCGGGGTAAGCTTGAAAGACGCTCCTAAAATACCGATCACACCACCCAATATAAAGAAGGAAAGGAGACGGCCTAAGTGAAAGTACATTTGAGGACGGATTTTTTCTCCACTCTTTGCAAAGCTCGCAGAAAGGGAGAAAAGGAGACCACCAACTACCGCCATGCAAGAAGAGACCGAAGCGATGAGGCCAATCACAAAGACTGTACTTAAACTCATCTGGCTCATGGTGACAAAATTTATCAGTCCTATTTTTTGGAGAAGGACAAAGAATGCGATAAAAATCGCGGCGATTGGCAGAGCAAAGGTGAAATCTCTCCAGACGATGGAATAATCCTCCTTATCTTCAGAGAGAGAGTAGCCATGAGGCTCGAGGGCGGCGCTTAGCCGCCTCATCACCTCTTCTCTTCCTTCACCATCAAAATTACCAGTTACTTCCACCTTATGGGTTGAGAGGGAGGGAACGACTTTTATCACACCTTGTTGTTCTTTGAGCTCTTGTTCAGTTAACAAGACGCAACTTGTACAATGTAATCCTTTGATGTGAAATATATGCTTTTCCATATTATTAACCTAGTTTTTTTCTGTTTTTATTATAGATTCTGGATCGAGTGCGGAATGACAAAAATGTGGTTAGATTTTTTTAAGCTTAAGGCGGAGAGAGTTAGTGATAACGGAGACGCTAGAGAAGGCCATGGCAAAGCCGGCAAAGACGGGGCTTAGTAGCCAGCCAACGAATGGAAAGAATACACCACTTGCGATCGGGATACCTACAAGATTGTAGATGAAAGCCCAAAAGAGATTTTGCCGGATACCTCTTAAAGTAAGTCGGGAGAGATGAACTGCCTTTACGAGCTTACTGATATCGCCATGAAGGAGGGTGATGCCGGCGGACTCGATCGCGACATCGGTCCCCGTACCCATAGCGATCCCAACATCTGCTTTAGCAAGGGCCGGCGCATCATTAATACCATCGCCAAGCATAGCGACTATTTCGCCTTTTTTTTGAAGCTCTTCGATTACTAATAATTTTTGATCGGGGAGGAGACGGGTAAGGATCGTATCAATCCCCGCTTCCCGACCAATACTCTCCCCGGTATTTTTATCGTCGCCAGTCATCATAATCACTTTGAGACCGAGGGCATGAAGTGCGGCGACTGCTTTTCTCGCTTCGAATTTTAGCTTGTCGGCAACGAGAATAAGCGCAATCACCCGCTCTTTATCGGCAAGCAGAATGGGCGTCTTACCGGACTTTGCTTCTTTTTCTATATCCTTCATTTCAAACGAAAGAGAGAGATTTTTGATGAATTCCGGGCTGCCGGCAAAATACTCGGCGCCTTTTATTACTCCTTTTAACCCCTTTCCTCTTATACTCTCAAACTGAGATACGGGTAGAAGAGAAATATTTTTTTCGGTAGCAAAACTCACTATTGCGGAAGCAATTGGGTGTTCGGACTTGGCTTCAAGAGAGGCAAGGATACTGATCACCCTATTATCGGAGAGCTTAGAAAAGTTTTTAAGACTTGTGAGCTGAGGCTTGCCTTCAGTGAGAGTGCCGGTCTTGTCGACAGCGATCACGGTTGCTTTGGAGAGCTGCTCCAAGGTAGCGGCATCTTTTACAAGAATCCCCTCCTCCGCGCCTTTACCAATACCTACGATAATTGCGGTAGGGGTAGCGAGACCGAGCGCGCAGGGACAGGCGATGACCAGGATCCCCATAAACGATGTAAGGCCATAGGAAAGAGCAAAGGAGAAACCAAGGGGTGCGGTGCCTAAGACAAGCCAAGCAAAAAGAGTGATGAAGGCAAGCACTAAAACTATCGGCACAAACACCGCTGAGATCCGATCGGCAAGACCCTGAATAGGCGCGCGACTCCCTTGCGCTTCTTCAACCATTCGAATAATCCGAGCAAGGAAGGTATCGGTGCCCACGCGGCGTGCTTCAAAGACGAAAGCGCCGGAGGTATTCATAGTGCCGGCGGCGACAGAATCACCAGTATTTTTTATAACCGGCATCGGTTCGCCAGAAATCATTGACTCGTCAATAAAAGAACCGCCTTCCACGACTACGCCATCCACCGGAATCCTTGATCCGGGTTTTATCATGATCTGATCACCGATTTTTACCTCACTAATCGCAATCTGCACTTCTTTTCCATTTTGCATTACAAGCGCGGTTTTTTCCTGGAGATGGAGAAGGCGCTCGATGGCGGAGCCGGTCTTTAACTTGGAGCGGGCTTCAAGAAACTTACCAAGAGTAATGAAAGCGATAACGACAATCGTGACATCATAATAGCTTTGCTCCACATTTATATACTTTGCGAGAGGCTCTTCGAAGGCGCTTAAGAAAAAACTATAGAGATAGGCGGCGGAAGTGCCGATACCAATCAAGCTGTCCATGTTGGCTATACCGGTTTTGAAAAATCGGTAGACTCCCAAAAGATACATGTTACCCACAACAAAAAGAGCGTAGGTAGCAAAAAGGGGTAAGAGATGATGAAAAAACTCTTTGATTATGAGAGAGGGAGCGGCGAGATACCCAAACTCAGCACCAATATCCCAACCCATGATAAAAGTGCTTATAAGAGCGAGAGGGATAATAGAGATGACTTTTCTTTTCAAATCGTTGATCTCTTGGATTTTTTGCTCCTTTGACTGATTAAGACTAAGATGAGTGGCATACTCGCTCTCTGACATAGCTATCTCGGTGGCGGTGGAACAACTAGTGGATACGGGGGAAGAGACGAGAAAAGAATACCCATAGGGTTCGATTTTTTTGGAAAGTTCGGAAATGGCGGTTTTTGCCGGATCAAAAGATATTTTCGCTTTTTCAGTGCCAAAGTTTACCTCCACGCGCGCTACACCTTCGGTCTTTTTAATTACTTTTTCAATAATAGAGGCGCAGGAGGCGCAATGCATACCTTTGATGGGAATAATTTCGGTTTTCATATATATCAATTAGAAAGATTGTAAAGCTTCATGAGCTCGCCGACGGCTTTTTGCTTATCAGTAAGCATTTGATGCGCCACACAGGTATTAAGGTGACTAGAGAGAAGCTCGCGCTTTGCGGCCCGAAGAAGACCAATGACACTATCAATTTGCTGAATAATCTCGGGACAATAGCGATCCATCTTGGTCATCTCAGACACTTTACAAAGCGTGCCTTGCGCCTGCTTCACCGACTTTAGGGTGCGGGATTTTATTATGGAAATATTCTGACGCTTTATGATAGTCATACCTATACCCTAGGGTATAGGTATTTAAAAGACAAGGAAGGAGTGGGGGAAATGCTTTTGATTATCGAGGAGCAATAATAAAAAGGAAATTATTTTTTAAGTAGGTGTGGAGAGAATTTCCCTTGAAAGCAAGATGAGTGATGACTGATTCAAGAGGAAGGGAGGATTTTTCCTCAAGGAGAAGCTCATTTTTAAGATCATATAGTTTAATCAGATCCTCACCACCAATGGCGAGAATTTCACTTCCCTTTTTATAGGCAAGAGCAGTGGGCACAAACGGGAGCGTGAAGGTATGAATAAGGAGCGGGCTACCCACATCACTGATCGCCACGATGGCAAGGAAAGGAGTCTTGCCGGAACAGGCAAGGTAAAGTCGATTGGAGGTGACGACGGCGTCTTTTACCTCTTCACATCCGGGAATAAAGTAGGGAAATGATACATATGAATTACCTTTTGGATTTATGATTTCAATGGAACCGGAGCGGGAGATGAGAATGATAGCGGTGCCTTGATTAATAATCCGGGTAACTGAGGAATTGGCATCAAGAGCAAGATCTTTTATGAGGATAGGCCGATCGGGAATGACGGTGTCCCAAAGGGTGAGAGAATTTTTAGTGGGATTCAAGAGAGCAAGAGAAGAAAGATCGGAAGAAAAGGAAAAGATAGGGGTAATCGAAGTAAAACTAAGGAGAGGAAAGGAAAGGACATTCCGAACTCTCTCTTTGGAGGTGGGGCTTAAAAAGACGAGGAGGTTGTTTTTTTGCTTATCAAAAAGAGTGAGAAAGGAGCTCGATTCACTGAGAAGAAAAAAAGTATCGGGGGTGAAATCAAGGAAAATATCAGAGAAAGCTACTTTATCAGTGATTGAGAGCAGGGACCAATCGGGGAGACTTGTGGAAGTAAGAGGACGGGAAGAAGAGGTCTTTTCGGCGCGGAGGAAGCGACCGGAAGAAAAGGTGCTGAGATTGATGAGGGCGGCGGGACGAGCAAAAAGGAGAACGAGGAGGAGAATAAAGATGGCGACCAATAAAGATTTTATAGCGAAATTAAGGCTATCCATGAATTTCATCATACGCTTAATGCTTTTTAAAGACAAAACCCTCCAGAAGGGAGGGTTTTGTTAAAGGCGTATAAGCAGAAAATAGATAGATTATTTAAGAATGCCGGGCGAGGCAAGTCTTAGTAATCCATACCCATGCCGTGACCTATGGAGGAGCGGGCATGATCATCTTTCTTTTCGGGAAGGTCAGCGACGACACACTCAGTAATCAAGAAAATACCGGCGATCGAAACAGCATTTTCGAAGGCAGTGCGGACGACTTTCAAAGGATCAATGATACCCATAGAAAGAAGAGAGCCATATTCACCACTAGCGGCATTAAAACCATAATCCCCAGAACCGGTCATGACTTTGTCGAGGACGACTCCAGCATCAAAGCCAGCATTTTCGGCGATCTGCCTTAGAGGAGCGAGGAGACCTTCGTGGACAATCTGGAGGCCAGCGAGACGGCCAAGATTTTTCTTATCATCACTTTCAATAAGTTTTTTCACAGAGGTGGCGGCGCGGATGAGAGCGACTCCCCCACCGGGGACGATACCCTCGGCAATAGCAGCCTTGGTCGCTGCGACGGCATCCTCCACTCGGTGCTGAGCCTCTTTTTGCTCCACCTCGGTAACAGCGCCGACTTTGATAATAGCAACACCACCGGAGAGCTTGCCCAAGCGCTCTTGCAATTTTTCTTTGTCAAAATCGGAAGTGGTATTAGCAAGTTGGACCCGGAGCTGAGCAACGCGAGCTTCAATTGCCGCTTTATCACCCTTTCCTCCGACTATTACTGTATTATCTTTATTTGCTACCACTCGATGAGCGCTCCCCAAGTCAGAGAGCTCGACCGAATCAAGCTTCTTGCCCAGTTCATCGCTCACAAAGCTGGCGCCAGTGACAGATGCAATGTCTTGCAACTGATCTTTACGACGATCACCAAAACCAGGAGCTTTGACGGCTAAGACATTGAAGACTCCTCGGATTTTATTAAGGATCAGAGTAGCGAGCGCTTCTCCTTCAATATCATCAGCAATAATAACAAGCTCTTTTTTACCGCTTTGAACAACCTTCTCTAAGACAGGAACTAATTCACTAATAGAGCTTATTTTTTTATCGGTCACTAGAATGTAAGGATTCTCAATCACAGCTTCCATTCGCTCAGGATTACTCATCATATATTGAGAAATATAACCGCGATCAAATTGCAAACCTTCAACAACTTCGCTTGAAGTACCAAGAGTCTGAGATTGTTCGACGGTAACGACGCCATCCTTACCGACTTTTTCGATCACTTCCGCGATCAAGGAACCGATCTTGGGATCGCGGGCGCTGATCGTGGCCACTTGGGCGATTTTTTCGGAGGTATTAGTGGGCTCGGCGATGCCCTTCAAAGCTTTTTCCACTTCAATTTTAGCGAGCTCAATTCCTTCTTTCACCGCAACCGCGTCAAAGCCGCTCGCAAGTCGTTTTAACCCTTCACCAATGAAAACCTTAGTAAGGAGAGTAGAGGTGGTAGTACCATCACCGGCGACATCGGCGGTCTTACTGGCCGCTTCTTTGATCATCTTCGCGCCGATATTTTCGAGCTTGTCTTCAAGCTCAATTTCTTTGGCGATCGTAACACCGTCGTGAGTGACGATAGGAGAGCCGTAGCTCTTTTCGAGCACGACAGCGCGGCCTTTGGGGCCAAGGGTGACGCGGACAGCATCAGCGAGCTTATCAATCCCGCGCTTCAGGCCCGCGCGAGCGTCATCGTTGAATACAATTTTTTTTGGCATAATAATATGAAACTTTATTTTTTCTATAGATTCTGGATCAAGTCCAGAATGACAAACTTTTTTTAACTACTCGAGAATGGCGAGGATGTCATCTTCGTCGCCGATTAAGAGCTTTTTACCATCGAGCTCGATCTCATCGGGTCCATACTTTTTGAAAAGGACGGAGTCTCCGACCTTGATGGACATTGGAATAATGTCTCCTTTTTCGGAACGTTTACCCGTGCCTACGGCAAGTATCTTGCCTTTGGTGGGTCGCTCCTTGTCGGCGGTGTCGGGAAGGACAATCCCTGACTTAGTCGTCTTTTCGAGCTCAAGCGGCTCAATGATTATTTTATTTGAGATTGGTTTGATGTTCATAGGTAGCGGATATTGTAAATTTATTAAGGATTATTGTCAAAATTTATAAAGGAAAACCCTCCTTCTCAAAGGCTTCGGCGGGCAATGAAAAACCCCGTCCACAAAGAGAACGGGGGATTATTGTTTGGTTTGCATGAGAGGTGGAACTAATAGCAATCTTCTACCACTCAATGAGGGGCTATGGACATGAAACTTTTGAAGTCTGATGGGCTCCAGAGCTCAGCTTGTTCGCCCTCGCTCATAATTTCGAGACTAGGAACAAGGAAGTTGTGCTTAACATACTGGAAGTTTAAGCCGCAGTCATATGACATACGGAAAACCATCACATAAGCATCTTCATTCACATCGCCGTAGTAATTATGGAGAACTAAGACGGCTTTGAATCCTTGCTTCTTGAAAAAGATCTGGGCGGCGAGATTGGATTCACGAACTTCAAGGACAATCTCTTTGCGGCGTTGCTGAGAGAGCTTATCAACGAGCTTCTCAATCATTTGCGAACCGACGGCTTGCCTACGAAACTCGGGAGCAACAGCGAAATTGAGTAGCTGGAGCTTAGCCTTGAAGAGCTCATAGATCATGAAGCCTATAATGCGATTATTGTACTCGGCGACCATCCCAATGCAGTTACGCTCACGCAGACAACAGAGAAAATGTCTTTTGCACCAGGGCGTCTCGAAACTTTGGCGCTCGATGTCGAGCACTCCCGGCAAGTCGCAATTGATAAGCCATCGAATCTGGGCCTTGAGGGGCTGCTGGGGAAGATGAATCCAGGACATGAGAAATTCCTTTCCTAAAGAGTCTGGGTCTTCATTAAAAAATATCATCGATTGAAATTTTTTAATGAGGGCGGAGAGAGTTTTTATTTTCAAAAAAACTCTGACGAAAATCTGTCGCCATTTATTTTTATATGCCTACTTCCTTTGAAAGACAAACAAAAATGGGGATAAAAATCGAATAACTTTCGCTTGCAAAGTTATCGCTTTTATATTAATCCATAGTTGATATTTTTTCAAGAGCAACGAGGGGTTCGTCTATACTTTCTTTTTCCGGAACAGAAACGCGGGTCACTTTCACGCCGACACCCTCGCCGCTAATGCGGAGAATATCTTTGTCGATTTTGCCAAACTCGGCGTAGGCGGCGTTGTAGGCGTTGACCGAGGTGCCAAGATGGCCACCAAGCTTTTGCATGAAGAGCTCGTAGGCTTTGAGATGGCGGCTGAGATTTTGAATATTTTTGATAATCTCTTGAGTGGATTTTTGAACTTGCTCGGCCTTCATACCCTGAAAGACGGTCTGAAGATAGGCCATAAAGGAAGTCGGGGAAACAATGATGACTTTTTTGTCTTTGTAGGCGTATTCGATCAGGTCACGGGTATTGCTTTTGACCGCGCCGACTTGGTTGATCAAGAGATCATAGTAGATGGCCTCGGCGGGGATAAACATGAAAGCGAAGTCAGTCGTCCCCTCCTCCGGGCGGACATATTTACTCGTCTCGTCGATACGATTTTTCAAGTCTTGGGAAAAAAGTTTTTCAATGCGAGTACGCTCTTCGGCGTCACGGGATTCGAGAAGTCGATTATAGTTTTCGAGGGAAAATTTGGAGTCGATCGGGACGATCTTACCCTGATAGAAGACGGCGGCGTCGACTACGACACCATCAGTAAACTTGTACTGCATTTCGTAGAGATTGGGTGGAAAAATATTTTTGAGGAGCGTCTCTAAGTAGTACTCGCCGAGGACGCCGCGTTGTTTGGGATTTTTCAGAATATCCTGGAGGCCTTTTAGCTGATCGGCGAAACCAACGACTTGGCGATTGGTCTCGTCGAGCTTTGTGAGGCGCTCGGTAACTTCTTTAATAATATTTTGACTACTACCGAATTGGTGCTGGATCATCCGAGCGGATTGCTCGAAGTGAGTGCCAAGATGACGGCGGAGCTCTTCGAGCTGGTTTTGGAGTAGGAGGATGGATTTGTCGTCTTCTTTGGGGACTTCGGGCTTAGGGGCGAGCTTGATGGAGAGGAAAATAAAGAGAGCAAGGAAGCCGAGGATTAAGATTACTATAAGGAGAATGAGGAGGGTGGTGGTCATGTGGGGTTAAGTATAGGAGGATGTTAGGAAAGAATAAAGTGGGGTCTTTTTGATCAATTTTATTTAGGTGGCATCGATAGTTGAAAGTAGCCACATCCCTTTCCCGACACATGAAAGCTCCAGCGAGCTTTCATTCAGGCTTCGGAGAAAATTTTTCATGGTGTTATTTTTGGGATAAGGAAGGAAAAATAACACCATGAAAAAACCATGCTTTTCTCCTCCAGAAGGTCACAAAAGAGGTAAGGATGATTTCTTATATATAGAACGTTTTAGTGAGTTGGTGGAGTATGGAGGAATGAGTAAACAATCTTCGATTATTTTTCTGATTATCTTAATCAGGACTTTTTTGAGTACAAAAAAGTAATCATTCCTTATGTTGGTTGTCAATAGGTGGTAATGAGTTGCAGAAAGTGTCAAATAGGCTTATAATAACTGGATTATTTGGTATGAAAAAGATGGTGAAGAAGTATCCTTTTTCAGGACGGGTCTTGTTTTTGGGGATGGGCGCGGTGGCACAAAATCTCCTGTCGATTTGTCTTAAGCGGATGGATATTGATTGGGCGAAGGTGACGATTATTGATATGAAGAAGAAAGAGGGCCCGGATGTGACGGAGGCTTTGAAACGAGGGGCGAAGTTTGTGGCGGTGCGAATTGAGCCGGGTAATTTTGAGGAGGTAATTTCAATGCATGCGGGCAAGGGCGACTTGATCATCGACCTCACGTGGAATATTGAAACACTCGATCTCCTACAGCTCATTGAAAAGATTGGAGCGAACTACATCAATACTTCAGTTGAAGTGTGGGACCCGTATGATCGGTCGGATAAAAAGCTGCATGAGCAGACACTATATCACCGACAGATGATGATGCGGGAGACAATCGGAGATTTTTGTGGTGGCAAACGGCCAACGATGATTCTCGACCATGGGGCGAATCCGGGCATGGTCTCTCACCTTACCAAAGAGCTGATTAAAAAAATCTGGAAGGAACGGCGGAAAGGGGTGAAGCGGCCAGCGCATTTCTCCGAGGCGGCGGCGGATCTGGGAATCCGGGTAATTCATATCTCAGAACGAGACTCACAGAAGGACATGACCCCGTTTGACCCAAATACCTTTCCTAATACCTGGTCAGTGGAGGGATTTTATGAAGAAGGGACGGCCCCGGCAGAACTCGGCTATGGGAGCCATGAAGAAGGCTTGCCTCACAATGGATTAGAGTTTAGCTCTGGACCAAAGAATGAGATCCTCTTGCGGGCTACTGGCTATGACGTGCAGGCGCGAAGCTGGGTGCCATCGGGACCAATCACCGGATACATCATCCGGCATGGAGAAGCATTTTCTATCTCGGAATATCTCACGCATAAAAAGAGAGGGAAGGAGTATCGTCCGACAGTGCACTATGTGTACTGTCCATCGGAGCAGGCGCAGTTTGCGATCGCAGAGCTTGATGCGCGCAACTATCGAATGCTGCCTAAAACACGAATAATGCGGGATGAAATCACTGAAGGGAGGGATGAGCTAGGAGTAATGATATTTGGTATCGATCCGAAGGCGAAGAAGGGCGAACGAGCGGATTATGGCTACTGGTATGGGAGCACGCTCGCGATTGATGAGGCAAGAGAGATGACTCCTCACCACAACGCCACAACCCTGCAGGTGGCCGGAGCGGTCTTTGGCGCGATGATCTGGATGATCGAAAATCCGGAAAAAGGTATTCTTCTCCCCGATTGGGTGGATGAAAAGGGATCAGAGCAGATCTTTGGTATAGCGAGCGAATTTTGGGCACCGCTTGAGTTTCATAAGGTCCAGTGGCGACCAGAGGGGGAGGGAAAATTCCTTCTGACGGATTTCTTAGAAAAAAATGGGGAGGAAGAAAGCGTCCACAGAGACGACTTTTTAAAGTAGCTTGTCTTGCTGATGCTTCTATTTCTTTTTTTATCTTAATCTAAAAGTAGAGGAGACTCATCCTTTTTTCTAAAAACATTCCTCACAGACTCAAATCATAAGATATACAGAGAGCTGACAGCTGGAAACTACCTTGGACAGCCAGGACCATTTGGGATTATCTCACAGTAGGTGGGCCGGACGAGACGGATGGTGGCGTCAGTGGAGAAGCTCCGGGATTTATTTGTGCAGGAAAGAGTGAAGGTGGTGGTGGTCGTAATAGAGACATTCCTCGAGCCTTCATCTTTGCGTACTGCGCCTAAGCCCGAGATAGAGCAGGCGCGAGCGCCACTGCAGACCCAGGTGAGAGTAGCAGAACTCCTAGGATAGACGAGGATGGAGGGAGTGGCTTCAAAGTCACAGGTAATCCCCTTTTCGGTCTCAATCGTCGGTTCGGGCTCGACAGGACAATCACCACCCATATTCACCCGGTAATTATTGCCGCGAAAACTAACCCAGCCGACGACATCACCACCCCAGGCGTAGCCGGAGAGCGAGCAACCGGTTGTAATATTTAGGCTGCGACGGATGCCATAGTTGGCGCCAGAAAGTTTAAGGCGGCCTTCAAAGCCGCCAAGATTATTTTTGAGCGGGCCAGAACACGAAGCTTCATTCTGATATGCAGAGCAGATCCGAGCCTCGCCGGAGAAGGTATTATTATTTTTATCAAAGTTTGCGTAGGAAAAATCGAGATAGCCGAGATTTGACGACCAGGCATAACCGGAGATGGCTCCAGTCACATCGTCTATTCTCACACCATAGCGAGCATCTTTAAATTTGATCCAGCCAATATTTTCTGACCAGGCAAACCCGGAAAGATCAATCATCGCGGCGGAAGAAAAGTGAGCAAAAGTAAAGGAGAGAAAGATAAGAGAGAAAAGGAGGAGATGACGCATGAAAAATTATTTATTGTAGAGACCGGGGGTGCAGCCGGTAGGGGCGTCCTTCGGACAAGTAGCTGAGCCACTTGTAACCCTCAAAGAAACAATCTTCACATTAGTTAGTTTATTACTGGCGCAGGTCACGCCGATAATAAGATTCGCTTCATTACCCCCGCCATCACGAGCACAAGAACACTTTGTTCCTTCCCAATCGCAGGTCCCCTGCTCTTTAGGCCAGGAGGTACGCTTTACTCCGCCAAGAGTAATGCCATCGTCGGCTATAAGATTTTTTACCGTAAGATCACCACTTTTTCTTTGAGAATCGGTGCCAGTATGTAAGGGAGCCGGGGTATTACCGGTGGGTGGAGCACTGCTCGGTTCGGTAAAAGCAAAAACGGTGACGACAAGGCCGGAGACTAAGAGAGCGGTGATGATGTTTATTATAATAGTTTTCATATTTTTTTATTTTTTAAAACCATTTGAAGGCACGAACAAAAGACTCAACAGTACTCCTCTTAGCATTCTTATAAGTATACAGAGAAGGAGTGCAGCCGGCAGGAGCGGTCTTTGAACAACCGATCTTACTGCTGGATAATTGAATACTTTTTACTCTTATCCCATCGAAAGAACCGCCTGAACAACCAGCACTAATTGTGATTGCAAGCTCATTCCAAGTGGCGCTGTCGTGCTTACAATCACACAACATCCCCTCCCAGGTGCAGCTGCCGTCGCCATCGGGGCCCCAGGCGGATTTTTTAACCCCTTCGAGAGTCATGCCGTCTTCAGTGATGAGATTTGCGACTTCAAGATCGCCGTCTTTTATCTGAGGAGCGGAGGCGGGGGTAAGTGGAGGAGGTGGATTGCCTTTCGGAGGATTTTTTGAAGGGGTGAGAAAAGCAGCTTCTGAAATAAAAAAAATGCAGAGGAAAAGAATAATGGGAAAATAGAATCTATAAAATATCATATCTATATTTAGAGTATAAAACATTTTTGGGAATAAAAGGTGAAAATTGATATTTTTGTGGATAACTTACAAAAAAAGTGCGGTATTATTACAGTAAAGAGAAAGGTCGCTTGCCTTCCAAAGCACATGAAAAAAAACATTATACAATTTCTCACTTGGATCGGTTGGTTCCTGTTCACACTTGGTATCATAGGCTATGTTACTGGTGGCGAAGTAATCGTAAGCAACTGGTCGCTGGGAATAAATGAAAGTCTTGCTTACCTTATCCTCGGTTTTGTGATGATTGCTGCGGTGAAAATGAGCCGGGATTTTAGTCTCCTCCAAAAATTTACCCTCTTAATCGGTGTGACTGGACTCTTTTTTGCGGTCTACGGACTGGCAAAAGGGCCTGATTATTATGGGTATGCGAGTTTTGAGTCGATAGATAATATACTACATTTCATCGTCGGCGCCTGGGGGATTTATATTGGGATAAAGAAGTAGGGCACTCGTACTTTTAGCGGATTTTGGGATTTTTTTCTGCGCTGCGTTCTCACATACCGTTCCCTATGTATGCTCCGCTCGCTGCTCGAAAAGAAATCCCAAACTCCATCCAAAATTACTTCGCGGGATAATGTGCAACGATTTTACTCTCAATTAATAAGTCTTCGAACTTTTTTAGAAAAAAATAAAAAATACCGAAAGATCTTCGGTGTTTTTTATTTGATTTTGATGGGGAAGGTGCCGCCGGGGAAGGTGACGAAGAAGTCACCGGGTTTCTTCCAGGAGTGAGAGAGAGATTTAGACTCGCCTTCTTTTAGAAAGATTTCAATGCGGCTGCCATCACCCCAGTCGACGAGGAAATCGCCGGAACCTTCATTATTCTTTATAGTAAAAAAGAAAGTCTGGCCCTTCGACCATTCGGGAAGAAAATTAAGATTTTTACCAGCAATGTCTGGGTCTCCAGGAATTGAGGATGGGGAAGGATTAGAACCATCAGGAATTTTATTATCAATACCAATGAGAGCGGAGTGGACGAGATCGAGAGCTTTGTTTTTTATACCAATGGCGCTTTCTTCGAGTTTTTTTTCAACCTCGACGAGGGTGCCTTTTGCAGCATCTTTTTGCTTTGAGAGAGCGGGGTCAAAGGTTTTTTTCAGAGGATCGGAAACAGACTTAAGGCCAGAGCTGAAGACGGACTTAAAATCAAAGTTGCTAATTTTTTTAGGAATATCTTTATACGTCTTTTTTTCTAGAAGGCGGCTATAACTATAATCGACAAAATAGCCGGAAATGGCGACGACAAGAAGAGCGAGTATAATTCCCCAAAAAAGCCGGAGCATGTATTAATAATACTACATGGTATACTAATAAAAATGGATATTCGGCTTTTAATATATTCAGCGCTTGCGGTGATTCTCTTCTTTATTATTTATCTATTCATCCTCCAGCTCACTTTTTATTCGGCTTAATTCTCGTACTTTGGATACCTTTCCCGTCCTCCTTTTCCAAAAAATCATCCTCACAGACTTTCCCATGAGGCTCTTAGTACATTTTTGTAAAAGAATAACGAAAATAAGCTCAAGATTACTTCGTTTGCGCTTCTATCATGCACTTATATTGCTAAAGCAAAAAACCTCCGAGAGACCGGGGGTTTTTTGAAAAAGAAAAAAAATTCTTTTAGTTAGTACTCGTAATGACCATGGGGACGGGATGAGCGTGGTCGTCAATCGCGAAGCGGATTTCGAGTTGAGTGGTCTTTTTAGGAGCAAACGTTATGTTTTGCTCTATGTCCTTGGTGACGGCCTCGAAAGTAGCCTCTCTGCCGCTCTGAGCCGGAGTGAGCTCTTTATATTCGAGGCGCACCTTGCTATAGGTGTAAGAAGAGATCGCACTCAAGATGAGTTCGTGACCTTCATTTTTAGTTGAGAGATCGATGAGATTCAAGGGACGAGTCCCCTGATAGACTACTAGCCAGGTACCTTTCGCCTGATTATAGAGAGAGATTTTATTGATTTCTATATTAGGCTGCTTTGGATTACTAATAAGAGCGGCGCCGCCACTGACACCAGCACTTATAAAGACTTCGAGCTTACCCTTCTCAACAGAATTAGCGGTCGGGGTGTCGGAGGGGACGGTACCTTTCATAGCACCGACCGCACTCGTAGTCGCGGGAGAGGTATTCGTATTGTTGCCGGTTGAGGTAGTGGTAGAAGTATCATCTACTCCTACTCCAGGAACTTCTTCATTACTACTGGGAGTAGTATCGGGAGAGGCAATCTTTTCCCAGATACCGGAATAATAAGCGACGCCTAAAAGAGCAATAATAACAATGAGCGCCCCGAACCATTTGGACGCCTTAGGAGCTTCATAGAGCTCAGGAGTCGTTTCACTAGTTGGCATTTGGCTGTTTTGGTCTTCGTTCATAGTTTTTTTTAATTGTGAACGCATTATATACCTCTCGTTTTTACGGCGTCAACTTATAAGAAAATCTATGAATTTTTTTGGCAATACACATTTTTCTCTTTACTTTTCGAATAAAGAGAACTTATATGAAAGAGGAGTCGTTTTTTGAAAATTTTGTTTTCATGAAAAAAGTCCTTTTAGGAATAAAGGAGGAGATGAATCATGGAAGTCAGCTTCCTAGTGAGAAAGTTTTGGCCAGATGATGATGCGGAGCTTGCGGTCAGTCTAGCTCAACGAATAAGAAAAGATCCAAACATTGATCGAGGATATTTTTTAGGATCAGGGACTTGGGATTGGAATCGGATACTCTATATGGAAGGAGAACTCGCAGGATTTTTTATTGCAGACTTTAAGAACGATGAAGATGTCTTGCAAATTTCCACCATTATTACCGATCCTCGCTTTAAAGCTTTTAATCCCTTCCAGCTTCTTATGTTAACTCTTGAAACCGAGCTTGAACTGGTCCAAAAAACTGGGTTTAAGGTGGAAGCGGTAGAAACCCTCGTGAGTGAACGGGATCAAGAGATGATTTCTACTCTGAAGGATTATGGATTCTTTCTTTTCAGGAGAGAGCCTGACGCTTTTTCTGACGAGAAAAATGTCACTGATGGCTGGGTGTTTCGCTTGGGCATAAAAACCATTAGTGACCAAGCCTCATACTAAGTAGACCGAGATTGCGAGATTGTTCGTAGTCTCGGTTTTTTTATTCTTTAATAATTCATTTCTATTAGACTTTTTTCTCTAATAACTTTTTCGCATTTATGGCTCGATGCGGGTGAAGGGGAGATAAGGGTGAAGAGCCGGGGGGATGGATACGGAGCCGTCAGAGTTTTGAAAATTTTCGAGGAGGGAGAGGATGATGCGGGTGACGGCAATCGCGGTGCCATTTAAGGTGTGAAGGAGTTCATTTTTACCATCTTTTCTTTTCACCCGAATATTCAAGCGGCGAGCCTGGTAGTCGGTGCAATTACTGGTGCTAGTGATCTCGCCCCAGATCCCCTCCTTAGGCAGATAAGCTTCAAGATCGTATTTGCGATAGGCGGCGGCACCTAGGTCGCCGGTAGCATTCTCGATGACGCGGAAGGGCAGGCCAAGACTTTCAAAAAGATCAATTTCGTTTTGAAGAAGCTCTTGGTGGAGAGTCTCGGAGTCTTCGGGAGTGGAGAAGATAAACATTTCTACCTTGGTAAACTGGTGGACACGATAGAGGCCCTTAGAGGTCTTGCCGTAGGCACCAGCTTCGGTGCGGAAACAGTGGGAGAGACCGGCGAGACGGAGTGGGAGAGTGTCTTCTTTTAAAATCGCATCTTTATAGAGACCGCCAAGAGTAATTTCGGCGGTGGCGATGAGGCCGAGGTCGGAGCCGGCAATGCTATAGATCTGGGACTCATTCCCACGAGGGTTGTAGCCCAAGCCTTCGATAATATCGAGCCGGGCAAGATCAGGGGTAGAGAAAGGCGTGAAGCCGCGAGCCATGAGAAATTCGAGGGCATAGTGGACGAGGGCGAGCTCGAGAAGGACGGCTTCGTTTTTTAGAAAATAAAATTTGGCGCCGGTGGTCCGGGCAGCGCCTTCAAAATCGGCGAGATCGAGAAGAGAGACAAGCTCTTCATGGCTTCTGAGCGGAAAGTCATAAGCGGGATGGATGCCATGCTCGCTGATGACTCTATTTACTTCTTCGCCACCTTTGGGAGCGTGAGGATGGGTGATATTGGGGATGGTGCCTAGAAGCTCGCGGAGTTTGACATCTTCTTTTTCGAAGAGAGCTTCTTTTTCTTTCAAGAACTCCTTGCTTTCTTTATTTTTTGCGATGGCGACTCTCCCCTCATCGCTTTTGGGATCAAGGTGGCCATACTTAATATCGTCTGCAAGACGATTGGTGTCGGCGCGGAGAGACTCGACCTCGCTTTGCAATCGACTCTTATTTGCAGCAAGGACAGAGAGACTATCGAGATCGCACTGCATGTTGCGAGCGCGACAATTTTCTTCTATGAGCTTGCGGTTTTCGAGAATGAATTTCAGGTCGAGCATAATCCTACTTTTTGTATAAGAAAAATAATACGAAAAAAATAGCGATTAGGCAATGATTCTCCTAAAATTTCGGGCACGTGAGATGCTTTTTTAATAAATCTAGATAAATCGAGGAAGCTCCGGAAATATTAGCCTTTAAGGCAGGGCAAATGGGGATGAGGTAGTCGTTTTTTAGATCAGTACAGTTACTTTTTGGCTCATAATCGACACTTTTTTGTAAACTAACACAAAGTTTAGATCTCACCTTTTTCTTTATGCTACCATTACATTACTATTTAATGAATCATGGCAACTAGGCAATTAGGCAGATCCATTTCTCTCAATAAGTACTATTTATTGGCAGCAACGATAGCAGTGATCGCGTATGTGGGATATACCTCTCTTTCCTCAAGACAAACGGGGTATGAGACGAAGGTAGCAGAGCGGGCGACGGCCCAGCAGATGACCTCGCTCAATGGGAAGGTGGTGGCTAATGAAGCGGCTGACTTGTCGTTTGAGACTGGAGGACGGATCAGCCGGATTTATAAAAAGGTAGGAGAAACGGTACGGGCAGGAGAATTGATCATGAGCTTGCAAAATGAGACGGCGTACGCGGAGCTTTTGTCGGCGGAGGCGAGTCTCGATGTCGAGAAGGCACGGCTTTCAAGCCTCCTTTCCGGAGCGCGGCCAGAAGAAATCTCCGCTCTTCAGTCGAAGGTGAACCGACTCATGCTTTCGAAAGAAGATGCGGAGCGGCGAGAAGTATTAGCCGAAGAAAAAGCAGCGACCGACGCGCAACAGGCGCTTGTGGCGGTAATAACTGCGGGAGCAGAGGCGGTATCCAAAGGGAAGAACGCGCTTATGACTCTTGCGGACACGCAGGAGGCAAATATCACGCTCTCTCTTTCAGATAATCTTCGGCTTCAGGACGCTAAGACTATGGCGATCAAGGCCCTCTTTGATCGAAACTATGGAGCAAATTTTCGATCAGATTTTATTTCCAATCTTTCGGGCGGAATATTTTCTGAAATACTTACACTCAATGAAGAGCGGGATACGGAGGCGACGATCATTTCGACTGTGAATAAGGCGGAGATGGCACTTATGAAAGTAAAGCTCGCGCTCGAAGCTATCCCCCTCAATATCAATCTCTCGAGTGCAGATAAGGCAAATCTAGCGGCGGAGAAAAGCAAAGTGGGAGCTGAGATTAGTACCTTATCATCGCGAATTGAGGATATTAGCAAGATAAAGACCACGGGAGCACAGCAGATCGAAAGCGCAAAATCGGAGGTGACGAGCGCTATTAATGCGCTTGAGGTGGCTAAGAATGACCTTATTATCAAACAATCGGGGGCGAGCAAGGAGGATATTGCCGCGGAGCAGGCGGCAGTACGAGGAGCGGAGGCGCGGGTGCGACTAGAACGAGCCAAGTACGAAAAGACTTTGATCCGAGCGCCGTTTGCAGGCACAGTGGCAAAGATTAGTCCCCGAGTCCAGGAATCGGTGATCTCGGGAGCGGAGGTGGTGTCTTTGATTGGTGTAGGCAACTTTTCGATCGAAGCCTACATTCCGGAAGCGGATATCGCCAAAGTAACGATCGGCGACAAGGCAGAAGTGTCGCTCGACGCTTACCAAAAAGAAGCACTCTTTACCGCAATCATAGCAACCATTGATACGAGCGACACGGAGATCGAGGGAGTGACAACCTACAAAGTCAAACTAATGTTTGAGAATGAAGACGAGCGGATCCGCCCAGGCATGACGGCAAACTTGGATATCATCGGCGAGACTCGGGAAAACGTGATTGTGATTCCGGAAAGGGCGATCAAGAGAGGCGAAAAAGAGAAGACTGTAAGAGTACTGAAAAAAGAAGGGGAGGAGAAGAGAAAGATAGAGACGGGAGTAAGAGGCTTTAACGGAATGACCGAAATTATTTCTGGGCTCACTGCAGGTGAAATTGTCATTATTGGTGCTAAATAGGGTCGTACTTTTAGCTTCTTTTCATCCTTTTTTCCAAGAATCCTCCTCACAGAATCTCCTAGGATGCTCCAGGGTCTTTTTGAAAAAGAAGAACGAAAATAAGCTCAAAATTACTTCACTTGCGTCTGTAACTACGCCCAATTAAATAATACAAGAAAAAATGGAACCGATTATTAAGGTAGAAAATATATCGAAGACCTATCAGGAGGAGGATGTGGCGACGCACGCCTTGTCGGGTATTAATTTTACTATCCAGAAGGGAGAATTTGTGGCGATCATGGGGCCTTCAGGATCGGGCAAGTCCACACTTCTTAATATTCTTGGACTACTGGAGCGGCAATCTTCTGGTACATACCAATTTCTTTCCCACCTTTCCTCGGAGTATGATGATCAAGAGGCGGCCAAAATTAGAAATGAAAAAATTGGGTTTGTCTTTCAATCATTCAATCTCCTCTCTCGTGAATCAGTCCTTTCAAATGTAAAAATGCCTTTGGTTTATTCAAAGATCACAAACGAAGCGGAGCGGACGCGGCGGGCGGAAAAAGCTATTCGCGCAGTGGGTTTGAGTCATAGGATCAATTTTGAGGCGGGAAAACTTTCTGGCGGAGAGAAACAGAGAGTAGCAATTGCGCGGGCTTTAGTGAATGAGCCGGAGGTAATTTTTGCCGATGAACCAACAGGTAATCTCGATTCAAAGTCCGGAGAGACAGTGATGAAAATCATCCAAACGCTTAACGATAAGCTCGGGCGGACAGTGATCCTCATCACTCACGAGACCTCAACGGCGGAGCACGCTGATCGGATTATTTTTATCAAAGACGGCAAAGTGGCGGATGAAAAGAAGATAAAAAAGAAAAGACGAGCTAACGAAGGTTTTATTAAATAAATTTGCATTATGCTTTTCAAAGACATTATCAAAACGGCGAGTAATGGACTGACGACTAATAAGGCGCGATCGGCTTTAACTATCCTCGGGATCATAATTGGAATTGCCTCTATTATTATCGTGATGTCTATAGGAAGGAGCAGTCAAGAGCTCATCCTTTCGCAGATCCGAGGGATTGGTGCGGACGTAATCTCAATCGAACCAGGACGGAAGCCGGTGGGACCATCTAATTTTTCGGAGGTCTTTACCGATTCACTTAAAAAGCGGGACTTAGAGGCACTCATGGATACCAAGCGGATCACGGGCGTGCGGGATGTGGCGCCGACTATAATGCGGGCGGTGCCCGTGGGGCACCTCGGGGAGACCTATCGAGCAAACATAGTGGGAACGACGGAGCTCCTTGCCGATATTTTTGATATGAAACCAAGTGAAGGGTACTTTTTTAACGAGGAAGACATAAAGTCGAAGGCGGCGCTTGCGGTGATTGGGGCAGATGTCAAAAAAGAACTTTTTGGCGACAGAGAAGCGATCGGCGAGCGGATCAAAATAAAAGGAAAAAACTTTGTCATCATCGGGACTATCCCAAGTAAGGGACAGCTCTCTCTTTTCAACCCTGATAAGATGGTGTTTATCCCCTACTCGACGGCCCAGACCTACGTCTTTGGAATTCAGTACTTTAATTCAATCATCGTGCAAACGGATAATGAAAATATTACCGACCAAGTAGCAAACCGCATCAAAGAGCTTATTCGAGAAAATCATGGGATCACCGACCCGGACAAGGATGACTTTCACATCAATACACAAAAGGAAGCGATTGAGCGGGTATCTTTGATTACGAATGTACTGACAGCGCTCCTTATTGCGGTCGCAGCAATCTCCCTTGTCGTAGGTGGAGTGGGGATCATGAATATTATGTTTGTCTCGGTGTCGGAGAGGACGCGAGAGATAGGTCTTAGAAAAGCGCTGGGGGCGACGGACAAAGATATTCTCTGGCAGTTTCTCACCGAAGCGGTATTTCTCACAGGCTTAGGCGGAATATTGGGAATATCTTTAGGATCCGGGATATCATTTATTGTGGTAATCATTTTGAAAAAATTTGTGAGTACGGAGTGGACATATATATTCCCCGTCGAATCGGCAGTGATCGGCATAGTGGTGTCATCGATTGTGGGGCTTGTGTTTGGGATCTATCCGGCGAGGAAGGCGTCCAGAAAAAGCCCCATCGAAGCACTTCGCTATGAGTAATTTGCATGAGATTGTCTTTTTCGGTTAATTTCGATTTTTTCCTCCACTGACTTCTCACATACTCAAGTTCTTGTATGCTCCGATGCCTACTCGGAAAGAAAATCGAAATTTCCTCGAAAAATCCTGCACATGCGTGGTACGACGTTTTTAAGGAAAGAAATTACAAGAAAACTTCGCTTTCGTCAGGATTCATCTGAATTTTTAGAAGAAATTCTGAAAAGTAATTCGAAACCAACTGTCGCACAATATTAGTAATATTGTGCGACAATCGATTTCTTTAATGTAATTTTATTTTTTAAGGTAAAGCTACATATTCATTGACATAGAGAGTGTTTTTCGATAAGGATTAATATGTGCGGGATACGACCGCTTTTTGACAGATACATCTCTAATTTATCTCTTACGAGAAGGAGGTTTCTCATGCGAGCGACGCTTTTTCCCCGGCGGATGAGTATGAAGGAAGCAAAAAAGCGCAGGGGCTTACGTGGTGAGCACCCATACCCTCTTCTCAGGCTCCTCCGGTCGCTTGAATACTTCCCTTATGATGAAGGGTCAGTTCATCGGTACATGGAAGCCCAGCGGGCGAAGATGAATCTGGAATTTTGCCGGCAATCTCCTATTGCTCGGATGTCCCGGGTATTTGCCTATCTCTTCATTAGTGGCGTTGCGACTGCAATCACGAGTGAAATACTCACTGGAGATACTTTTCTCTTTAGTGTGGGCGTGACTGTAGCTAGCATCTCCTTCGTGACTTCGGCCACCATCTTTTTCCGCTTCAGAATCCACTACAATCTCTATCAGTGGTTTTGGAAATCTCAATCTTTCCAGAAGGCTCCTGCTTATGGCGTCGCTATTCCTCAGGACGTATTAGAGGCAGAGCAGGAAGTGAGAAAAGCTTTTCCTCAAGCAGTGTCGACTGTCCACTACCTCGGCCTAGACCCAATTTGGAAGGTAGAGGTGGGAGACGAAGAGTACTTTGCGGCGATCTGGGATGAGACTGGCGAGATTTCAAAAATGAAGTGAGATGACTTTTACCTTGGAAATCGGTACATATTACCCGGTGTTTACGACACCGGGTTTTTATTAATCAAATATATACTTGAATTACTGATTGACGATGAGGGCAATGATAGTGAAGACAAGAGCGATCGAGGAGAGAATGAAAGCTTGGCGGAGATTCCAATATTTTCGCTTCGCGATCGCGCTCAAGGCATGGGCCTGATTGGCATATTCCAGGGAGATTTGCGTCTCATCAATCTTGGTAATATTTTTCACAAAGGTTTCTTTCCTCATGAGACTGATGTCGCCAAAATAGAGAAGACCAGTGCTTTTACCCTTGCTGATGCGAGGGAAGATGACGCCGATCGCAAACTTGAGAGAGACGAGAATAAGAGCGGCAGCGAGGCAGTAGACAATCATATTAGTTTCGGAAAGCGAACCTCTCACTTTTATACTTGAGAGACGAGAGAGGAGGCTTGCAGTAATGAGACCAAGGACAGAGATGATGGCGGCGGCTTTAGTATCAGCTTGCTTGATCTGATCGGAGAGATTTTGGCAGACGAATTTTTGAAAATCAATGATATTGCGGCGGTCCATATATTTTTATATAGATTCCAGATCTAGTCTGGAATAATGGCGGAAACCTGACTTCTCAAACGGAGCTCAACGACTTGGCTTATGAAGATAGCGAGGCCGATGACGAGAAGATAGATGCCAAAAATTTGGGAAAAAGCATAGGGAGGCTTTGTGAGGCCTAAGATAAGTGCCGAGTACCAGGAAGTAATAGAGATGGCGCCGGAAGCAAAGGCAAGACGACGGATAGAGTGAAGCTCACCACTTTTGTGGTCGTGGCGACCACCAAAAGAGATCTGCGTAAGGCGGGGGGTGATGACAAGATTTAAAACAAAACCATTGATGAGAATAATGAGAAAAATGACCATTTTTACCAAGAACTTCGGGACGAGATTATAGGCGCCGGCAAAGGGCAGATAGAGACCGAAACCGGTGAGCACAAGGATACCTGCGCCAAACCAGACAATCTCAGAAAGAGTGGAAAGAATTTCTTTTTCACTATCGCTGATTTTGAGATCCCGGAGAAATTTGAAAAAGAAAATATCGGAGACGGTGACGGCGCCGACGGCGATCGCAATGCCGACATTATGGCCAATTAGAACCAGGATCCGATATTGTTTGAGGAATACACTCACAATATCACTCGAAAAAGAAAAGCTAATGAGAAATATACCGGAGGCAAGCGCAGCGGAGAGGAGGCAAAAGAGACAGTATTGCCGGAGAACGAAGCTCTGGATAAAAAGGAGGTAGAGCGAGAAGAGGAAAGCGGTTCCGGAAAGAAGAAAAAGGAAGAGAAAGAAAATAGGACCGACAGAACCAGCGCTTATAATAGTGATTGCCGAGAGAAAGGCAATCAAGCCATAGTAGAACATACCCAAGAAGTAATTTGGGACACCTAAGAAACGACCGAAGCGGGAGGAGACCACGGCAAGACAGTCAAAACCAGCCGGGCAGATAAGCGGGACGCCTTGTGATTTCTTTTCATAGATGTGAAAAGAGATAATGAAACCAAAAAAACTTAAAAAAAGATTAATGACAGAGAGCGAGAGAAAGGACATTATTTTTTACTTATAAAAATTCTTGGTATAGTTATATTTATTGTAGCAAAAATGAGAAAGCAGCGGTGGATATCTATTCCTTTGTTTATTTTAGTTGGTTTTTTCTTTGCAGTGGAAGGACTTAAAGAATATGGCATAAAAAGAATTGAGATTGTGAGCGATTTCGCCAAAGAAACGGATGAAATAACAAAAGGAGCGAAAAGAGAAAAGGAAGAACAAGCAGTGGAGGGAAAAAAAGAGCCAGCTACGGCCAAGAAGACAGAAGAAATAATTTTTCCTGATCTTACTACGCTAGCTCCCGTGAAAGTGCCGGAAAAAATGAAAGCAATTTATGTGACAGCGGAGGTAGCACTTCTCCCCTAAAATCTTGATCGATTGATAACTATTATAAAAAGCACGCCGATCAATGCGATGGTGATCAATGTGAAGGACAGTAATCGTAGTCATTACAACGCGAAAATGATGGAGGTAGTGCGGAAAGTGAGAGAAAATGGAATCTATCCAATCGCTCGGATAGTGGTCTTCCAGGATAATGAGCTCGCCTCCGCCCGACCCGATCTTTCCTTGAGGGATAAAGAAGGGAATCTTTGGGGAAAGAGCGAATATCATTTTGTAGACGCGAGCAGTCGCGAGGTCTGGGAATATAATCTCAAGGCGGCGAAGGATGCCTTACGGATGGGATTTCTTGAGGTAAACCTCGACTATATCCATTTCCCGGACGGAAATGTGGATAGTATTGTATACCCGGCGTACAATGGAAAGACGCCAAAGAAAGATATTATCAATGAATTCTCCCGATTTATAATGACGGGGATACATAAAGAGTTCCCGCAGGCCTTGGTCTCGGCGAATATTTTTGCCTACACCCTCCTTGACCTGGATGTGGGAATTGGCCAGGACTTTCTGGATCTCATGCAAATCTATGATGTGGTCGCACCCATGATCTACCCCTCACACTACACAGCGGGAAATTTTGGGTTTAAAAATCCGGCGGAGCATCCATATGAGGTAGTGAAGGAGACGCTCCTTTCAGGGAAGCGGATGCTTATGCCAGATCCGGTTGTGGCGGCAAGTAGTACGGCAAGCAGCAGCTCAAGCACGATGGCACAGGTCACGCCCCAGCCGATCCTGATAAAGGCAGAGATGCGGCCGTGGATCCAGGATTTTGATATGGGGGCGTACTATACGAAGGAGATGATTGAGGCACAGGTGAAAGCGATCGAAGACGTCGGATATCATGCGGGGTGGATGAGTTGGAATCCCAGAGTAAATTATATTCCCCAGGAATACATTGGTTTATAATTTACTCAAGCTGGTCTTTTTCGATTAATATCAATTATTTCCCGTATTCCCTTCTTACAAACTCAAGTTCTTAAATGCTCCAGTGGGTACTCGGAAACAAAAACGACATTTCCTCGAAAAATCTTGTGCCTACAAATAACTCCAAAATTACTTCACGTGGCGGTTTTTTTCTTTGCATTTTTGGGGAAAATCAGTATACTTTACTTCATTATTCCGCAGTAGCTCAATGGCAGAGCGTCTCGCTGTTAACGAGAGGGTTGTAGGTTCGAGTCCTACCTGCGGAGCCAAAGAAGACAATACGAACTCATTTTTTGAAGATGAGAGTGTTCGCTCACCCAGTCCCGCCACAAGCGGGGCTGGGCTCGCTTTCGCGACGGCTTCGCCGTCGCTCTGGCGGGAAATGAAGCGGATTTTAATGCTTTCGGGGGAATAAAAGATGTTTGAAAGAAATTTTTTGGCTACCAAATTTCTTTCAATTCCTTTGGTGGTTTTGAGTCCATTTAGGAAAAATTTTAGAGTGTCCGAAATGCTTTCGGTGGAAAATTTAGAGCATCCGTCCGTTAGTTCGTATCCAGCGCGATATCCCGCTTGTTCGTCGTTGTTGAGGCGAAAAACAAGATTTTCAATATAGTTTTTATCAACGGAAATGTGCTCTAAATTTTCCAAACAAAAATTTTCTATTCGTTCGGCGGATACTTGCTTTACCGAACACGCCTGCCAATCCTGCTTCATTGTGGCGGTGCAACGGTAGTAATAATAGCGGTTTAACTTTCCAGCGATATATTTGTTCGTAAAGCAAGAAGTCATATTTGAACCGCACTCCTCGCACTTTATCAATCCGCCGAATAGAAAATTTTTGTACACTCTAAAATTTTTCTGTTTTTCCTTATGAATTTTTTGAGCAAGGGCAAAAATTTCTTCCGAAATTATCGGCTCGTGAATACCTTGATATATTTCGCCATTGTGCAAGATTTTGCCGATATAAATAACATTTCGCAAAATATGGCCGATATTTGTTTTAGAGAAATTTTTGCCTAACTTATTTTTGATACCTTTCTCTTTCAACATTTGGTAAGTTTTGGCGGTTGAGCCAGTTTCAATATAAGTTTCAAAAATTGATTTTATTTCCTCCGCTTCTTTAGGGTGAGGGATAAGTTTCTTGTCCTCTCGTTTGTAGCCGTAAGGCGTTAGCCCGCCGTTTGCGAGTCCCTTTTTCGCACGCTCCAACATTTTGTCTTTTGTCCGTTCGCTGGTTAGTTCCCGCTCAAATTGCGAAAAAGTGAGCATAATGTTGCGGAGCAAACGGCCGGCGGGCGTTGAGGTGTCAAATCTTTCGGTAATGGAAATAAAATCAATTTTTGCTTGCTCAAAAAATTCTATCAGTTGGTAAAAATCTTTCGGCGAACGAGTGAGCCGATCAATTTTATAGACCAAAACCACATCAATTTTTTCTTTTTTCAAATCTGCTAATAATTCTTGCAAAGCAGGGCGTTGTAAAATTGCGCCAGAAAATCCGGCGTCGTTATAGGTTTTGAAAACTTGCCAATCATTTTGGCTTGCGATAAACGACCAAATTTTCTGCTCTTGCGCTTCGCAAGAGGAAAATTCCTTTTCGGCTTGGTTGTCGGTAGAAACACGAGTATAAATGGCGCAATTTTTCATGTTCATAGATTTATATTGTTAGTTTTTAAAAAGAAAAAATTGAATTCCCCCGAAAGCATTAAAATCCGCTTCATTTCCCGCCAGAGCGACGGCGAAGCCGTCGCGAAAGCGAGCCCAGCCCCGCTTGTGGCGGGACTGGGTGAGCGAACACTCTCATCTTCAAAAAATGAGTTCGTATTGTCTTCTTTGGCTCCCGAATTAAAACCCTCGCAAACTTTTGAAATCATTTTGCCAAATCTGATACACAAATCCAAAAAGCGGAACCTGACATAACCGCCTCGCTTCGCTCGGCGGAACGCTCGGGCGTGGCGAAATTCCTCCCCCCAACCCCCTCCTTCCGCCACGCCCTCGCTTGGGCTTCGCAAAAATTTTTCGGCGGCTAAATCCATAAGTACATTATATCCCATTTTGGGATTATACCACAATAGGATATATCATAGAAGTATCTATGAGCAAATCGGTTTACTCAAAAGACTATAAAGAAATCATGGAACGCCTGAGAAAGGCGCGTGTTGAAGCTGGTTTATCCCAACAAGCAGTAGCCGATAAATTGGGAAAGCCACAATCTTATATTTCAAAAATTGAATCCGGCGAGAGACGACTTGATGTTGCCGAAATGAAGAAATTTGCGGAAATTTACAAAAAAGATACTAACTATTTTCTAAAATGAAAACGAAATATTGTACTGAATGCAACCGAAATAAGGCGACACATGGAGAGTTTTGCGACTCTTGTTTTAAGGAAACAAAAATATGTCGAAGATGTCAGCAACAGAAAAGCATCTTTGAATTTGAAAAAAATCAAAAAACTATTCGCGGGAAAGTCTCAAGGAGGGGCGAATGTAAGGATTGTCGTAGTTGGAAAAAACCCATGTCCGCAAAAGATAGGGAAAAATTTGAAAAAATATATCCACCACCACCCATAGGCAAACCATTTCATTGTTCTATTTGCAATAGAACAATAATCAGACAATATAAAAATGATGTTGTGTTAGATCACCTCCACAATACTGGAAAGATAAGGGGGTGGATTTGCAGAATGTGCAATAACAGCATGGGAATGATGGAGGATGATGTAAATATACTGGAACGAGCTGTAAAATGGCTTAGGGGTACTCTAAAATAGCGATTTTTGCTTTAATCTTTCTTCAGCTATTTTGCAATATTCGGATGAGACATCAATACCTATAAAATCTCTTTTATTAAGTTTAGCCATTTTACAGGTTGTTCCGCTACCACACATTGGGTCAAGCACCACATCACCGTGCTTTGACCAACTTATAATATGGTCTCGTACTAACTTTTCTGGAAATATAGCAGGGTGTTTATAAGCAATATTATCGGTTGATGAATGCCCTTTACCTATTAGATATTCCCAAACATTTGTTCGTCTACCATACTTAGAATATCCAGCTCTTTTTAGCTTCAGCAATGAACCATCCGACAGTCTTTTTGTGCCGCTATCACCATCCCTTGCGTCTCTATTCTCTCTATCTTTTATAAGATTTATTGTTTTTGGAGTACCCTTGCTCAACACAAACATATACTCAAAAGTCTGCCAATATGTTTTATTATTTCCAACAGCACCCCGAGGAGTTTTCAGATAAATCATTGTGTCAAAAAGATTAAAGCCAATTTGCTTGAAATGCAGAGCATGTTTAAAAGATGTCCCCGTTTCATCTCCTTTTATTGTTTGATCTCCGACAACCCATACAACAACTCCACCCTTTTTCATAACTCTAAACAATTCTCTTGCCATGCCATCAAGATTGAAAGAATATCCGTTATAATTTCTTAAATCGTCGTATGGTGGAGATGTGATAACTAGATCAACTGAATCAGATGGCATTGTCCGCATAATCTCTACTGCATCCCCACAAATAATTTCATTCAGAGGAAGTTTTTTATATTGTTTGATTTCTGTTTTAATTTCCGGAAGCGAGACGACAAATGGATTTTCTTCTCGAATAACATCAAGGACTACTCCCTGAATTGAAACATCCCGCCCGTTTCTAAAAATTAGCGGTTCCATAGTTTTATTGGCGGGCTGCAGCCGGATATGCCCCCTCTCTTTATAAAATTTCTTTAATGTTGCCTCGTGATGATCAATGAGAGCCACTACTTTTTGTCCATTCTCGGCGGTTTCCTGCTGACGCACTAAAACAACATCTCCGTCATTTATATTTTCATCAATCATACTGCTCCCGACTACGCGGAGAGCGTAAACTTCTGACGATGAAGGAATTTTACTTTTTGGAACGGCGATCACTTCTTTGTTTTGTATCGCTTCTATCGGTTGTCCGGCGGCAATAGTACCAAGCAAGGGAATTTTTATCATTGTTTCTCTGCCGGTTGCTTCAATAGCGCGCGGCTGGTTTTCTTTTTTAGAAAGCAGACCTAAATTTTGAAGTTTAGAAACATGGAAATGTGCAGTTGAAACAGACGCAAGTTTGAATTTCTTGCGTATCTCATCGAGAGAGGGGGCATATCCCTTTCGTTTCTGATAATCAGTTATAAAATCGAGGACTTGTTTTTGCTTTTTTGTTACCATATGCTAATATTATAGAAAATAAATAGAAAGTGTAAAAGAGGGAGTTATCCCAGCCGCCGAAAAATTTTTGCGAAGCCCAAGCGAGGGCGTGGCGGAAGGAGGGGGTTGGGGGGAGGAATTCCGCCACGCCCGAGCGTTCCGCCGAGCGAAGCGAGGCGGTTATGTCAGATTCCGCTTTTTGGATTTGTGTATCAGATTTGGCAAAATGATTTCAAAAGTTTGCGAGGGTTTTAATTCGGGAGCCAAAAGTAGAATAGGATAAAACAAAACCCCGCACATTAGTGTGCGGGGGCCGTATGTCGTCTCACTTTGATTCCGCGGTGAGATTAATCGCGGGCTTGCAGTAAGCGAATTGCGTTATCGAATCTGAGGGTGTGCCCTCCCATCGTTTTTAGGCAGTGGGCGGTAGTTGTCTTTCGGGAGTCATCTCGTCGCTTTCAGGAAGGATGGCCAGAGCATCGAACAGCTCGAGCAACATCTTTCTTGATTGCTTCATGGTAAACCTGTTAAATCCGCAGATTGCTTCTGTTGTCCTTCCCTCTTCGAGCTTGCTGCGAATCTCAACGGTGTAGAATCTGCCGTTTTCGCTTTTGCTGCTGAGGATTCGGTTTGCATCCGATACATTTCCCCGAACTGTGACATCTTGCTGCCCCTGAGGCTGTCTTGCGTCAATACCTGTCGTAGACATCCGAATATACTCGTATTTTTTCACGATCTCGGCGATTGCGGGCAGACACTTAACTGGAACATCGGTGAATTTGAAGAACACTTGCATGGTTTTTTCCTTTAGGCACAGCCTAATAGAGGATGGTAAGCCCTAAGAACATCTTAGGTTGCTAGAGCTATAATAACATATTAAATAGTAATATGTCAATAGTATGCATAAAACCCTCATAAAACCTCACTTTTTAAGCAAATACCCTCTCTATCCCCATAAAACAGGTTCTAACGTCGTCCAGTAGGGGGAGCCAAAGAAAGTAGAATAGTATAAAAAGAAAAAATCCCGTCGCCGACCGGCGAGGGGATTTCGAATATATTTTCTCACTTTTGGCCGCGCAGTGAGTATAGTGCGCGTCACGGAGTTTCACCGCCGATATTACGTTCCTTTTAACGACATGAGTTGGTCGCGTCTCTACTTCTAGTCAATTTTTTTCTCCAACTCGAACCTTCTCAAACACCCTTAAATCTTCTTAAAGCTGTTTCTCGGTCCGGCAACAGACTTAAAGCCTGCTGCTCAACTTCGTCGCCGACGCGTTCCAAAGTGCCGTCCAACCACCAAGGAAGATGCTGCTGAAATTCGTCGGCCAGAAACGCTCGCCAGTTGTCGAGAAGTGGCAGATCGACGATGGTTGAGAGCAGTTCCAATCGATCCTGCTCCTGCAATGCCGTGTCAAATTTCATCGTCAGCTCGCTGATCGCCAAAAGCCGATTCAACAAGCGTGATGCCTCGAAGCCAGTTCTCTCAAAGCAGGTTGCATGGGATTCCAACAAGACACGGAAGATTGCCCATGCCTCCATGCGATTTTCCAGCAGCGTGCAACAGGCGTCCAAACGCCCAAATGATTCGCTTGCCAGCCACTCGGCTTCGGCATCATCCGCACGTTGAATCCAGTCCCCAAGACGTGTCTGCAATTCTCCGGCCGCCGCGATTGCAACAGAGACCGACAGACAATCGATCAAAGTGCTCGCATTGACTCCGAAGAGTCGACACATGCCAAGCGACTTGGCCAGCTTGAACGCAGCATTGCTTCCATCCCAACTGGGACAAAAGGCTTCTTCGTCGGCTTCGATCGCGGACACTTTGTGCAACTCTGCCAACCTTTGATCTTGCAGAGCGCGTTTCAAAAGCTGCAGACATCCCAAAGGATCATCTGAAACAAGGGGATTTTGAGTCTCCCCTTCTTCCAAGAACACAAACCCGCAGTTGTCGCACTGCATGTTCGCAGTCGTCGGGTCCTTGATTGAACGGAACACTTCCGCGTGACATCGCGGACACAAAATCGTTGCCATGACATTCCCTTTCAAAATGGAGGTTGTGCAGGAGAAATTCCCGCACATGGTAGTATTTAATTTTCAAAGACCTTAACTTCTGCTTGAATCCACAATTATAATATTATATTATATTATAATATAATATGTCAAGTATTTGTGTAGAAAAGCGTTAAAAACCCCATAAAACCTACCTTTTTAGCTAAAATCCACGAAAATAGGCTATACTACGCCCTATAACACCAGGTTCTAGCGTCGTCCAGTAGGGGGAGCAAAAGAAAGTAGAATAGTATAAAAAGAAAAAATCCCGTCGCCGACCGGCGAGGGGATTTTGTATTGTTTCTCACTATTTTGAACGCGGTGAGGTTAGGGCGCGTTTACTTGAGAGGTTGACGCGGTAAAATATCGGCAATCACTTGGTTTCCTTCTTCCCATTCACGTCCTTTTGGGCAAACCGCCACATTAGGAGAGGCATCGAGATACCAGCCATCAATCCATCTGGCGTTTACTACGGTTCTGCAACGCCGATCTTTAGTAACGAAAAAAATATTCGTTTTTTCCGGTTGCGTCGTTAATAAGCCAGGTTCTCCATGCGGTTGAAGCAGAAGAAGATCCCAGATCAGCGATGGATCGCATTGAGAGCCCTCTAATTCCCATAAAATTTTACATTCTTCTGCCAGCTTCTCAACCCTGAAGATCCCTCCTAATCCTTTAGGACGTCCAAACGATACAAATGTTTTCATTTGTAGACAATGTCGAAAATAAGAATCCATCCCTTGAATACGGACTTTTTGAGAGTTATCATTAACACAATCCGCAAAATTGAACGCCGTTTGTTTCTTAGGGATGGGAAATGTCGTGAATGGCGAGGAAAGTGGATTTATGAAGCGCATTGACCTTGGCGCATTGGATAATGTGGAATTTTGGGTACGCAACAGAGAAAAAGTAGATCCGTTTTATATCCAAGGATGGAAGAAGGGAAAATTTTATCCTGATTTTGTAGCGGTAACGAGGAAAGGAAATATTGTAGCGCTTGAATGGAAAGGAGAAGATAGATTGGATAATCCAGATACTCTTTACAAAACGGAAATTGCAAAAGAATGGGCAAAATTAGGAAAAGGAATACTACATTTTTATTTAGTACACAATGGAAATGTGGATGAAGTTTTGAGTGAATTAAAAAATTTATAGGTGGCGCGCCAGCTTCGCTGGCACGAAATTAAGTATTATAAACATATGGAAAAAAATAAAAAACTAATCTACATTCTCGCTGGCTTGGCAGTGTTGACTTTAATAATAGTTGCCAGTTTTGTCTGGAAGAATTATCAATTTTCCATAACGCCAAAAACTAAGCCAATATCTGGTCAAACAATGACGGAGAAAGAAGCCCGAATGGTCGCGGAAAAAACTTGTATCAAAGGTGGCGAGGCGCTTTCGTCCGGCTCTTATAATGAAATAACCAAAACTTGGTGGTTTGACGCCAATCTGAACGCCACGCGCGAAGGGTGCAACCCTGCTTGTGTGGTGAGCGAAGAAACAAAGACCGCAGAAATAAACTGGCGATGTACCGGATTGATACCGCCGGATCAAAGTAAACCAAACACACCTCCGACTTCAGACCAGTGCGGAATTGAAAATTGCCACGGCTTGGATATTGTTTGCGGGAAGAAACCGGCCGAGATGTGCACCATGATGTATCAACTTGGCGATCGGTGCCGACAGTATGCCCAGTGTGGACAAGTGAATGGGAAATGCCAGCAGATAGAAAATCCGCTGTTTACCGCCTGCAAATCTTGCGCGAAGAAGTGCGAAAAAGATTTCCCAAATGATCCGGACAAGGCGTTTGCTTGCGAGAGCAAATGCGGGGAGTAAAATTCACGGCGGCGCGCCAG
>Ga0194121_10001828_pt1 | contig 34885 bp, 16 predicted proteins | sample TA2MahCa50mmetaG_FD_148609 | JGI IMG/M metagenome (GOLD analysis project Ga0194121, IMG submission 148609) | Freshwater microbial communities from Lake Tanganyika, Tanzania - TA2015020 Mahale Deep Cast 50m | ecosystem: Environmental > Aquatic > Freshwater > Lake | place: Tanzania: Lake...
CATGCTTTTCATGACCGGGTTGGCCGCCGTGTTGTCGGCCCGATTTTGCCTTGCTCGACGGCGGCTTGTCGTGCGGATGAGTGGTCGAAGGAGGTTTCGAGGAATTCGCGGGCGTTGCCTTCCCGCCCTTGAACTTGGCCAACTCCGCCTCGAGTTTGGCGACGCGAGCAGTCAAGTGCCGAAGCAGCGCCAGCACCGCTGCCGGCGTCGCGGCGAGATCAGCTTCGGAAACAAACGGAGAAGCATCCATGCCAGCTGCAAGGATACCCCACTCCGAGTAGAAAACGCTAGACCGACCTGTGAACGGTTACCACCCTGCCGGACTTCGGCGTGCCAGCGGACTTACGCCGGCTGGCGGTATCACGACGGCTGCCGCTGCTGCTGCTGTCCGACGGCCAACCACAGTCAATCGCCGAGTGTTTTGACTGCGGCGTCAGCCACTGGCTTCCGCGCCAGCAAACCTTGACGGAACCAACCATCCTGCTGGCGGCGCTGAGGCAGGCGGCGCGCCAGGGGGATCTGCGACGACGATTGCAACGCCGCCGCGACGCACTGGGGCACTGCCGGCAGCGCGTGAATCGGCTCACGGACATGCTCTGGCAAACCGCAACGCCGGACCCGCACATGCCGTGGTTGAGCCAGCTCCAGGTCCAGACACGCCTGCTCGAGGAGGTGGAACGCAGTCGCCGCCATCAATATCCGCTGAGCGTCGTCCTGGCCGAACTGGATGCGTCGAAGCGGCCGACTTCGGACCAGGCGTGGTATCAACGAGCGGCACAGCTGGTCAACAAGAACAAGCGTGCCAGCGATTTCGCCGGGCAATATGGTTTGAATGGATTTATCCTGGCGCTGCCCCATACTCCGTGCGCGGGCGCGGTCACCTGTTGCCGTCGACTCAAGCCGCTTCTGGAGCGACCGACGACGGACGCCCTGCGCAATGTTGATGCCTGGTTCGGCATCGGCAGTCTGCCAACGAACGATATTTCGCTCAAGGGCTTGCTGTGCGTCGCGGAGAGAAAGCTGCAGGACGCCCGGCACAGGCCTTTTGACAGTGTGGCCTTCTGAACTCGAGCGCTTCATCAACCCAAACGGGAATGCGAGTACCCGAGTGCTCATGGGTTGCTATCGGCACGATTTCCTGCCAGAATAGTGCATCGTCTGGAGGGAAGCGTGCAAGAAACAGCAGCGATGACGCGACGGCAGTGGCTCGGGGCCAGCGGGCTTGGGGCACTGGGAATGAACCTGGGGACGCTGCTGCATGCTCAGGCAGCGGCCGAGTCACGCACGGTCAATCCGCCGGCTAGATTGCGCGCCTGCATTCTGCTTTACCAGTACGGCGGGCCCAGCCATCTGGATACCTTTGATTTGAAACCGAATGCGCCGGCCGAGATACGCGGCGCGTTTCAGCCCATTGCCACGTCGGTCCCTGGCCTGCAGGTTGCCGAGCATCTGCCGCGGCTGGCGGCGCGGATGCACAAGGCTGCGCTGATCCGGAGTCTGCATCACGCGAATCGGCTGCACGACGCCGCCGGCATCGAAACCCTGACGGGGCGGCCGCTGGCTGGCGGCGACCGCGAGCTGTTCTCGCCCATTCCGCAGTTCTTTCCCAGTTATGGCAGCGCGCTGGCGTATCTCTGGCGCGAGCGCCGCCTTGACGTCGCATGTGCCGCGTTGCCTTATCTTTTTCACAATGTCGTCGATGTGCCGTGCCAGGGGGCAGGCTTCCTGGGAGCAGCCTACGACCCATTCCGCATCGAGGGCGATCCGGCCAACAGGTCCTACCGTGCGGACATGCTGTCGCTCCCCGGCGAACTGACCTGGGCGCGAATGCGTCAGCGCCGCTCCTTGCTGGAGGAGGTCAGACGCGTTCAGGGCAGCGACCATCCGGCGGGCCGACAGCTACGCGGCTTTGCCGAGCGCGCGTACAAGCTGCTGGAATCCGAGGCCATTCGCCGCGCCCTGGACCTGTCGCAGGAAAGCGAGCGCACGCGCGAGCGTTATGGCTACTATCCGGCGACGCGGGCTTACCAGGGCGGCGGCGGCGGACTGGGGCACGGCAGGGAGATTCGCGGCCAGAGTCTGCTGCTGGCGCGCCGTCTGGTCGAGGCCGGTGTCGCCTTCGTCACCATCAACGACTACAAGCAGCAGGGCCAGAACTGGGATGCGCATGGCTTCTGCTTCGAGGAGCATCGCCACTACCTGCTGCCCCCGTTTGACCAGGGTATGTCCGCGCTCATCGACGACCTCGATGCCCGCGGCCTCCTTGACACGACGCTGGTTATCGCCGTGGGCGAGTTTGGCCGCACACCGCGCATCAACGCGAACGCCGGCCGGGACCACTGGCCGGATTGTTACTCGGTCTTCCTCGCCGGCGGCGGCGTTCGCGGCGGTCATGTTCATGGAGCCAGCGATCGCATCGGCGCCTACCCCGCACTGGAGCCGGTGACGCCCGCCGATCTCGCTGCCACCATCTTCTGGCGCTTCGGCATCGACCCAGCGACGGAGATTCACGACCTGACCGGCCGTCCCTATCGACTGACGGACGGCGAACCGATTCGGCGATTATTTGAGGGATAGGAAAAATGACCCCGGCGTCCGTCACTTCCTGTCGTGGCCCGATCAAGCGGCGCGAGTTGCTGCGCCTGGGCCTTGCCGGCCTGGGCAGCCTGAGCCTGGCCGAGCTGTTTCGTCTGCGCGCCCGCGCCGGCCGTCCGCAGGGGCGACGCAATACCCTGCTCGTGGTCTGGTGCCATGGCGGCGCCAGCCACCTGGAGACGTACGATCCCAAGCCGCTCGCGCCGAGCGAGTATCGCGGCCCGTATCGGCCCATCGCCAGCCGTGTGCCCGGGTTGCACCTGTGCGAGTTGCTGCCACGGCACGCGCAGGTGGCGCACCGCTTCACGCTGTTGCGCTCGCTGGTTCATGGCGGCGTCTGTCACGACAGCGGCCCGCAGCAGATCTTCACGGGCCGACCGGTGGCGCTGGCCAGGCTGCGCGCCGACTATCCCGACCTGTTCTCGGTCACTCATTACCTGCACGGCGATGAGGCGAGCGTGTTGCCGAGCTATGTCGGAGTCAGCCCCATCCCCTACCTGGGCGCCGCGTTTCTCGGCAACGCGCACGAGCCGTTCGTGGTGGGCGGCGACCCCAATCGCCCCGAGTTCCAGGTCCCCAATATCGCCCTGCGCGACGGACAGGCAGTGACGCGCATCGACGGGCGCATGGGCTTGCGACAGCAATTTGACCGCCTGTCGCGCGTGCGGGATCGCGACAGGTCGCGCTCCTTCGACACGTTTCAGGAGCAGGCGTGGAGAATGGTGACCGGCCCGGAAGCGCGGCGTGCGTTCGATCTCAACCTGGAGGCTCCTCGTCTGCGGGATCGTTACGGGCGCAACACGTGGGGCCAGCAATGTCTCATGGCGAGACGCCTGGCGGAAGCAGGCGTTGAGCTGGTGACGGTATCGCTCGCCGGTCCGTTGTGCGGCCGGGTCCAGAACTGGGACGACCACGCCGTCAACCATCACGTCTTCGACGCCATGCGGCAGCGTGCGCCGTACTTCGACCAGGCAGTCAGCGCGCTGATCGAGGATCTGCATCAGCGCGGGCTGGATCAAAACGTGCTGCTGGTCGTCGGCGGCGATTTCGGGCGGACGCCGCGCATCTCGTATGCCGCCGACAGCGGTTCGGGCGTGACGCAGCCGGGCCGTGATCACTGGCCGCATGCCAACTCATTCCTGTTCAGCGGGGGCAACATCCGGGCAGGGCAGGTGATCGGTCGCACCGACCGCCTGGGTGAACATGCCAGCGACGGCCGCGTCGGGGTCGGCGACTTCGCCGCCACCCTGTACCAGCACCTGGGCATCGATCACGAACGGGCCACGATTTCCGACCCCGCCGGCAGGCCGATTCCCATCTTACCGGAAGGCCGGCCGATTCCGGAACTGCTGGGCGCGGTCCGCTGACGACTTCATTCCGACTCAATAAAGCAGCCCCGCCGATAGCTGACCGCCGAACAAGCTGAGGTTGCCGGAGGTTTGCGAAGCGCTGCCGGCGCCGAAGTAGGTTTGAGGGACGGCGCCGCCGCGCAGGACAAGCGTGCGGCCCAGGACAACGGGCGCATATTGCAATCCCAGCTCGACCTCGACGATGGGCAACGTCGCGCCGCGGCGGGCATCGGCTGCGGGATTGGCGAACTGGTTGCCGCCCACGACGCCGCCGGGGTCGTTGACGTTGAGGACGAAATTTCGGCTGTTGCGTGCGCCGCCCACCAGGAACGAGCCACGCACGTCGCCGAAGCAGGACAGCGGAATGCCGCCGAGCTGGTAGCCGGCGACGACATTGAGCGTTGGGCCGGCGCCGGTGAAGTTGTGGCCGAACTGCAACAGCTGAGATTCCGAGGCGCCAGCCGGCGGCGGCAAGACGTTGCTGAGGGTGGCTTGATAATCCTGGGAGATGTGGAAATAGCGTGCCCCGCCCGAGAACAGCGCGAACAGGCCGCCGCCGTCCAAGAGCCGACTCACTTCCATGTCGATCGCTTGAATACGGAGATTGCTGCGAAAAGCGAGAACGTCCTGGCCGAGGCCGCTGCCCAGGATGACACCTGGCGAGCCAAAACTGGGAGAACCGACCGGCGACGCCAGGTTGGCAGGGGGCGCGATGGTCGAGGTGGCCGCCTGGGCGACATTCAGGCTGGCGCTGGCTGTCCGGGAAAACTGGTCATAGTAGCAGTAATGTCCGCGAAAGCCGAGGCCGCTGGCATTGAGCCAGCCGAGCCAGAACGCCGGCGTGGCGTTGTAGTTCCAGGAAAAATCGGTCGTGGACTGGAGCGGCGAACTGGTGCCGATGCCGGTGGTGGTGGTGAAGGCGGGATTGCCGTCAAAGTACGGGCTCAGGATATAGACCGCTGCTCCGGCGATGAGCGTTCCCGTGTCTTCGACGGGCCCGGTGCCGGACATCATGGGCGCGGCCGAATACGGCGTGATCGTCGGAGCCACAGCCGTCGTGACTGGCATTTCTTGTGGCGTATCGGGAATGGCCCGCGAGATCGGCTGGGCCGGCCGACGCGGCGCCTTCACTTCCAGCGCCGGCAGTATGAGAGCGGGCTCCTGCGCAAGGGCCGTCGCCGAATGCCCCGACAGCAGGCCCAAAATGCCGATGCAGACCAGCGATCTTCTCATGATCGATCCTTCTCCAGCCCTCTCCATTGCCCGGCGTGAAGCGAGGCAAGCTGGGCATGCGCGCCCGCGACCCGGGACTTCAAGGAAAATCGGCCAATCAGGGTAAGAATCTGAGGAAAAATGGGTCTGTAGAGGAATTGCTGATTGTCACAAGTAAGCCAGGATAGGCAATTCTTCCACGCAGGCAGGGCTTGCCGGTTCGGCTTCTCCGCTGCTCGCGCTCGGCGCAGTTTGCTCTATCCGATGGCGGTACCGCCCTGGTGCCAGCCGTTCTCAAAGAACTTGTTGACCAGGGTGGGGGGCGGGACGGTGCCTGTGTAGGAGGCCTGGCGGACTGGGCGGTTGGTGCTGCTGGGGCCGTAGGAAAGCCAGATGGCCGTCTTTTCGACACTACCGGGGTCGCCGCCGTCCACCGGCTTAACGGCGACGTTGACACCGCCGCGGAACGTTTGCTCATAGGCGAGGAAGCGCACCAGCAGATCGAGCGGCCGTCCGGCGAAGGCGTTGGCGCCGCTGAAGACGGACACCGCGGGGGCATTGCCGCGGCCGGCGCCGACGATGATGTCGCGGATGCCGTCGCCGTTGACGTCGCCGACCGCCACGCTGACGCCGTTGACGAAGGATGAATTGAAGGCGTTGAAGCTCTTGACCAGGCGGAAGTTCTTGCCGTTGAAGACGCGGACCTCTGGATTCCGTCCCGGCCCGCGGCCGGCGACGATCTCCGCGTAGCCGTCGTTGTTCAGGTCGCCGGCCGCCACCGTGACGCCGCCGCGGAACGAGTTCTCGAACGCCAGGAACGCCTGGCCAACGGTAGCGTGCGTGGTGAGCAGCTTGACACCGTTGAAGACCTTGATGTGCGGCAGCAAGCCGCCGCCGGCGCCGACGATGACGTCGTTGTAACCGTCGCCGTTGACGGCGCCAGCCGCCACGCTGGCGCCGCCGAGAAAGCTGGGAGCGAACGCGTTGAAGGCGGTCAGCAGCGCGGCGGCATAGTTGCCGGATGCGTCTGGCGTGCCGTTGTAGACCTTGAGCATGGCTGGCGAGCCAGCGCCGGGAGTGACGATCAGGTCGGGTATGCCGTCGCGGTTGATATCCGCGGCCGTCACGTTCACGCCGCCGCGGAAGGTGCTCGCATAGACCAGCACATGAAACTTCAACTCGCCGCTGTCGGCGTCGTAGACCTTGACGCGCGGCACGCTGTTGGCGCCTGCCTGCGCGGCCGTGACCACGATGTCCACGTGGTTGAAGCGCTCGATGCTGCTGAAGACGACCTGCTGCCCGTAGGTCGTGCCGTTGCGGGCAAAGCTCCAGAAGCCATTGCCCAGCGAGGTGATGTGCAGCCGCCGTCGGCCGGTGCCGAATGCCAGCTGCGTCGTGTCCAGCTTGAGATAATCGCCGGTGCTGGGCGGCACAGTGCCGGTCACCGGATCGAGACCGTTGACTACGAACCTTGTCGTCTGGCTGGCGCGGATCGCGAACTTGTTCGGACTGCTGCCGCCGGTGAGGTTGACTTCCTCGAGGTCGTTGAGCTGAACGTTGCCGCCGCCTGTGGAGCGCGTCAGCCTTGAGTCCGAAGCATCAAAGTTTGCGTCATCGACGAGGAACAGCCTGTCGTTGCCGTCGCCGCCGTCGATGCCGAGGAACCTGACGAGGTTTTCGACGCGGGCGGCTACGGCGACGCTGCTGTTGGTGAGAGCAAAGACATCGTCGCCGCCGTCGCCCTTGACGGTGACCGAATCGAAGACGGCCTCGGCGTAAGCCCTCACGGCGTATGGCAGGCCGATGACGCCAACCGCCGGGATCAGGACGTCGTTGACCGTGGCCATGTCGATCGTGAGGTTGTCGGCGGCGGCGGTGCCGTGGATGCTGATGGCGTCCCGTTCGCTGTCGCCCGTGGCCGAGCCGCCGAGCAAGCTGAGCACCTGCAGGCCGGTGCCGGTGAGATCCCGCGCGGTGATGACATCGCCCGGCCGGTCAGCGATGAGGCCCGCCAGGCCCGCCGGTTCCTGGTCGCCGCCATTGACGGTGACGTCGGCGAAACCGAGCAGCGTCATGTTGCCGGCCGTGACATCGGCGAAGCGGATGAACAAGGCGCGGGTGTTGTCCTCAAGGGTCGTGCCCTCGATCACGATGATGTCGGGGCTAGTGCTGCCGTTGACGACGGCGGCATTGTTGCCGGTGCCGCCGTCCACGAAGTCGCTGCCTTGCTGGAGCGGGCCGACGAAGGTATCGTTGCCGGCGCCGGCGTCGACGATGTCGCTGCCGGCGCCGCCCTCGATGGTGTCGTCGCCAGGCGTGCCGCTGTCGACTGAGTTGCTGTCGGCGTCGCCGTATATCTGGTTCTTGGCGCCGCCGCCGGCGTGCAGGGCGTCGTCGCCGCCCTCGCCGGTGAGCAGGTCGTCGCCGTCGCCGCCGAAAAGAAAGTCGTTGCCGCTGCTGCCGGTGAGGGAGTCGCTGCCGTCGTCGCCATGGAGCTTGGCGCTGCCGGAGCCATGGTAAGACAGCCGGTCGGTGCCTTTGCCGCCGTGCAACTCGGCATCGGACTCGACGCCGCTCTCGATGGTGATGACGTCGCCCCCCTCGCCGGCGTCCCGGGCCACGATCTTGCGGATTCCGGAAAACTCCTTGGTCACGCCAAACGCCGCGACCTTGACGGTTTCGCCCGCATCGTCATCGACACTGCCGCTCACGTGGGACACGACAAACGTCTCGCCGTTGTCGGTGGTGTACCTTTCGCGCAAGCTCGCATCGGCGCCGATGTGCAGGTACAGGACATCCTCGTCCGCGGCGCCGACTTCCCCCTTGTGGGCCAGCACCGGCGGCGGCGGGCTGGGCGGCGACTTGGGCGGCGTCACGCTGCCGATGGCCACATCGAAGCCGATCGTTGGTCTCCAGGCCGGGATCGTGCCGAAGATGGTATCGATCTCCGGAATGATCGTGATGGTGAGCGAGAACGAGAGATAGACATAGCTGGTCGTGATCGCCACGGAACCCGTGATATCGAAGAGCTGCTCGCCGCTGACGTCGGCGCCGGCGTTGAAGCTGCCGAAGAAACCCTCGTTCGCAAAGCGCAAGCTCATGCCGCCGTGCAGGCCGATGGTGAAAACATCGTACCCGAACGTGTAGCTGAAGCTGGCCGAGACCGAGAAGTCGAAGCTGCCGCTGCTGTCGATGCTGGCGTGCACGTCGAAGGTGGCGATGCCGAAGAAATCGAGCGACAGGTCTCCCGAGAAGCTGAAGGCGCCGCTCGAGGTATCGATGGCGATCCGGGCACTACCATTCATCTTCAGCCCGAAGACGTTTACCTTGGCATCGGGGATGTCGATGAAGTACTCGCCCTCGGCCGTGTCGATGTGCAGGATAAAGGTCCCGCCGATCTCGAAACTGTCGCTGGGGTAGATGGAGGCCGTGGCAGTGAGTTCGCAGAAGAAGTTGCCGTCCTCGATGGTGGCCACGCCGGTGACCGCCATCTCCGAGCCGAACACCGCGACCTTGGCGTCCACCGAGATATCGATGATTTCCTCGGTGAGCAGCAGGTTGAACTCGCCGCTGACGGCCAGGTTGCCGTCCAGGAACTCCAGGGCGCCGCTGGCATGGAGCACGAAATAGAATCCGGTTTCGGTTTCCTCCCAGGTCGTGGCGGTCGCCGGCGTTCCTTCCGGGGGCGGCCCGCCCGGGATGACCACTTCCGTGGTCCCTTCGGGCAGATTGGGCAACGTGACGCCCTCGGGCAGCTCGAATACCTGATCCACTTCGGTGGTGTTGAAGACCAGAACGAACGTGGAGCTTTGCGAGAAGGCTGTGCCGATACCGAGGCCGAGAAAATCGGTCGCCGACTGCTCGCGCGTAAGCTCGATCATGCCGGCCACGCCACCGGCATTCACCGTCAAAAAGCCCTGGGCCAGCATCGTCAGGATCTCCGCGCCTTCCGGGCCCAGGTTCAAGGACGCATTCACGAAGATCATGGCGCCATCCGCGGCCGTCACGCGCCAGTCCATCAGCCCGACGATCGTCAGGTATTGCACGCCTGCCAGGCTCCACGACAGCGAGCCGTAGACCCCAAAGCCTACCGACAACGGCTTCAGATCGAAGACCTCGGTGGTGTCGTCCGAGAAGGTCAGCTCGACCTCGTGGCCTTCCGTATCGGTGTTGATGTAGAAGAAGCCGCGGGCGGTCACCTCGAAGCCAAGGTCGGTCAGGATATCGAAGGCTTCGCCCGATCGCACGACCATGGCGCCATAGAGGACGGGAACGTCGCTGAGCCCCTTGAAGTCGAGGGTGAAGTGCCCGGCGGCCTGGGCGAGATTGCCCAGGTAGCTGGCTTCCAGATCGCCGGTCATGTCAACGGTGAGCACCGTGCTCTGGATGTCGAAGTCGAAGGTCACGCTGCCGCTCAGCGTCGCCTCGAAATAGGTGAGTGCCTGGAACCTGGCGCCGCCGCTGATGGTGAGCTGGATGTGCTGGGAGTTGCTGTTCTCGTCCGGGTTGTCGATCTCGTTGCCCAAGCCGTCAAGATAGCTGAACACGACGCCGCCGTAGACCGTGAGCGGACTGTCCGGGCCATTGATGTCGGTCAGGAACAGGATGGTGGCATCCCCGGCAGCAACATTCGCCAGGTCCAGGTAGGCGCGGAAATTCAGGTCGATCGTGTCGTTGGCGAGCTTGCCGGCGGCGTTGAAGATGAACTTCCCGGACAGGTCGGCGGTGATGTCCACGTCGGCATGGAAGGTCGTGTTCGTCGCATAGGCACTGGCAAGCGAGGCGCCGGCCGAGATGCGGATGGTCTCGGGGTTCGCAAAGGCCTCGTCGAAGTCCTCCCAGGTGACGCCGCTGTCCACCTGGGCGGCGACCTGGCGCTTCAACTGCGCGGCCCATTGCAGGGCGGTGAGATCGGCCGGCGTCTCGAACTCCGCGTCCGCCAGCTCCTCCGGATCGGTGATCGACTCGATGGGATTGCCGAAGCTGATCCCGCCGCGCAGGTTCGAGATCGCCAGGCCGGAGACGGGCTCCAGGATCAGCGGAGCGCTGACGGAGATGAACATCTCGAGCGGACCGAGCTCGGAGACGCCGATCTTGATGTCGAACCCCTTGCCCGCCACCTCGATCTCGACTTGCAATCCGCCGAAGAAGAAAATCTCGTCCCCCGCCGCGTCGGCCGTGGATGCCTCATCGGTCGGCTCAAGATCGCCGGTCTCGGGATTCTCCGCGAGCACGAAGCGGTCCGGGCTGATCAAATCGCCGTTGTCATCCACGCGCACGACGCCGAAGATGATCGTGCCGGTGACCTCGAAGCCGAACAGCATGCCCGAAACCGAGATCAGCCCGTCGTCCATGCTGATGATGGGGAACTTGCCGTCGAGCAACTTACCCACATCGACGACGACGTTGGTGACACCGCCCTCGACCGTCAAGGTCGATCCGCCGATGGCCGCGGTGCTGAGCGTGGCCGAGAAGGTGACGGTAAAATCGCCGGGGTCGGCATTGCAGTCGGGCCACTGCAGGCTGATGAACGTGATGTTGATGGGCAGCCAGCTGGGGAACTTGAGCTTTCCGGCAGCGTCGTTGTTCAGGCTCAGCGACACGCCGAAATTGTCCAGGATGACGAAGCTGCCATCGGCCAGGCCGCTGCCGCTGATGCCCAGGCTCAGCAGGTTCACGCCACACGAGCCGACGGTCACCAGCGGCTCGTCCCCCTCGGCCGAGGTGTCGATCTCCAGGTCATCGATCGTGAACTCGACGACGGAGCCGACCGTGATCACCACGGAGGCAGCCTCGAGCGTCATGGCGCCGTTGTTGTCGTCCGAGAAATCGAAGGTGGCGGACAGTTCGTCGGCCGTCGCCGTGAACTTGGTGTTGCCCGGGAAGAGCGTGAAGTTGCCGACAGCGAGGGTGATCGAGCCGGAGAACGGCGCCGGCTCGTCGAAATCGACATCCACGTCGCTGATGGTCAGCGACGGGTCGGTCACCTCTGCGATGCTGCCGATGCTGAAGGTGCCCGCTACGGCAACCGTGGCGTTGGCAAAGGCAAAGCCGTTGTTGCGGATCACCAGGTCTTCGATGGTGCCCGTGAAGCCCGACAGCTTTGGAATGCTGATCGACAAGGATTCGATGGTGCCGATCTCGGTGCCGGGAACATCGATCGTGTCCGGATCATAAGTGAATGCGGCGGAGTCGGCCGTCACGACGAGGGCCTCGCCCACGGTCAGCTCGAACGAGCCGACGCTGATCTCGAACGCCGAGGTCAGCGTATCGTAGCTGAACTCGAAGTCTTCCACCGTGGCGGAGAACGCCTTGCCGGGGAAGAGCGTCGCCGACGCGGCCCCGATGGAGAATGTGCCGCTTTCAACTCCGGACGCACTGATGGTGAAGTCTTCAATCGTCACGCTTGGGCTTTCAACTTCGAAGAACGAGCCGATTGTGAAGGTCTGGTCGACGGTGATGCTGGCGCTCTTGATGACGAGCTCATCTTCGGAAATCTCCAGCTCGGCGGAGGCGCTGGCGTTGGACATGGTGACGCCGAAGACGCCGGGGGAAACGACGCTGAGGGCAACCTCGCCGCCGGCAAAGGCGGAGATGATCTCGAGGGTGGTCGTGGTCAGCTTGCCGCCCGGAAGCCTGGCGACTTCCAGGGACAGTGTGTTGCCGTTGATGACCGGCTTCAGGTAGAGATCGTCGTAGAAGCCCAGGCCTTCGTAGCCGTCAAAATCGCCCGTCAGCGGTTGCGACGAGGTCAGCACCTCGAAGGAATCGCCGAGGGCCGGCGTGTAGTCATTGAGGAAGGACAGCTTGAGGTTGCCTGCCAGCTGCCCATCGCTCAGGGTGAACTGGTCGAATGAAACGGCCGAGGCAATCTCGACCAGCAGCGCATCGCCCGCCATGAGAGAGGAATCGAGGACGGTATGCTCGATCGCTCCCAGGTTCCCATACACCGCCGGGGCGATGCGGTCTTCGAGCTGCATCACGTGCGGGCGATGCCAGCGCAACCGTGACAAGCGAGTCCGGTCCACGGTGTGCGGGGCGGGGAAAGGGCTTCCAGAGCGACTCATTTTCAGTTCCTTCATTCAGCCAGCAAGATCGGGCCAGGCGCGGCCCGAACACGATCCGTGGACGGAACCTGCAAACGCTTCGGAAACAGCTCCGAACTTGCATGTCAACTGATGCGCTGGGCGATGTTGACGCAACGGCGGCCAATCAGAGCGGCCATTCTAGTAATGTCACCGAGAAAAATCTCAACAAGATAGCATTTGACGTGCCAAGGCACGGCGATCGGAGCGATTCGCCATTCTTGCGATGTTTACAGGCGACCGCGGCGATGCTGCGCGCTGGCTCCTGGCCGCGCGCATATTCCCGGCAGCAATCACGGAATCGTTGTGAACGATTCTTTACGTCGCCAAGGCGCCGCGATCTCGCCATGCGGTGTATCAAACGCTGCTCAGGAGAACAGCTGTCGGATGGGCTCTCCCTCGTTGAGGTGCATCGGACGATTCAGGCGATCCATGATGACCGACTGCGGATTGATGCCGAGGACATGGTAGATCGTGGCGCCAAGATGTGAGGGATAAAACGGACTCGTGGCGGGATAAGCAGCAATCCGGTCCGAGCTGCCGATAACCTGGCCGCCGCGCACGCCGGCGCCGGCAAACAGGGCGAAGAACACGCCGGCCCAGTGGTCCCGGCCATCCGGCACATAACTTGGGGTGCCGACATTGCCGCCCAGCTGTGGCGTGCGGCCAAACTCCCCCACCATCACAACGAGCGTCTGGTCCAGCAGGCAACGCGCTTCCAGATCGTCGAGCAACGCGGCCACGCTCCTGTCCAGCGGGGGCAACAGGCGATCCTTGAGCTGGGTGAAATTGCTGTTGTGCGTGTCCCAGTTGTTCATGGTACCCATGTTGGCCTGGACAATGGGTACGCCCGCCTGCACCAGCCGCCGTGCGAGCAATAACGACTGCCCGAACATGTGCCGGCCGTAACGGTCGCGGACGGCATTCGGCTCGCGATCCACGGCGAATGCCTGGCTGATGGCGCTTGCGGTCAGCATGGAGCAGGCCCGTTCCTGCTGGCTGCTGAATTCCGCCACGGCTCTGGTGCGGGCCAGACTGGCGCGCTGCTGGTCGACCTGCGCCAGGAGTTGCCGGCGGTTGTCGAGATCGCTGAGCGACAGGCCGATGGGCAAGCGCAAGTTGTCCACTCGAAAATCGGGCTGGTTGGGATCCTGTCGCACCTGCCAGGGGTCGTGGCGCGCGCCCAGAAACCCCGCGGTCTGGCCGGAGAAGCCGTAGCCGTTGTTCAGGTAAGTGGGGAGCATGACACCGCTGGGAATGCCATCGTGTCGCGGGCGCACATAATCCAGGCCGGATGCATAGCATGGCCAGTCGTGCCGCGAGGCCATGTGCGTCGAGCCGAGCGGCATCCTGTCGATTCCGGTGAGGAGCATGTGCGTGGCATGTTCGTGGCTGGGCAAGCCGTGCGTCATGGAACGGACGATGGCGAACCTGTCAGCGCGCGCCGCGAGGCTCGGCAGGTGCTCGCAGATCTGCACGCCCACGGCGCGCGTGGCAATCGGCCTAAACGTGCCGCGCACCTCGGCCGGGGCGTCCGGCTTCAAATCGAAAGTGTCGATATGACTTGGAGCGCCCGTCAAGAAAATGACAATGACGCTCCTGGCGCGCTGAGCAGGCGCATCGTTTGTGCCGGCAGCCTGGGTTTGGCGGGTCAGCAAGGACGGCAACCCCAGACCCAGGAGTCCCGAGTAGCCGACCTGCAAGATTTCACGCCGCGTCATCCCCAGCGTGTGTTGGTGCCTGCTGCGTGGCTGGGACATTTTGCAACCTCTCACGGGGATTGAATGAACATCTCTGGCAAGCAGGACCGACCATCAAGGTCGAGGCGATCAACGTTAAGCGATCAGCGTCAAGCGATCAGCGTCGAGCGATCAGCGTCGAGCGATCAACTCCGGAATCGCCTGCCCCGGCTGCGGGAGCAGAAAAACGGGCCGCCCCAGCGGGTCGGTGACGGCGCGCGAGTCGGCATCGATTCCCAGATGCCGATAAAGGGTGGCAAGGAAATCGCAGACGCCGACGCGGCGATCGATCACGTCGCCGCCAAGCCGGTCGGTGCCGCCGATGACCTGTCCGCTGGGGATGCCGCCGCCGCTGAACAGCAACGAGGTCGCTCGAGGCCAATGATCGCGACCGGGCTGGCGAACGCCACTACCGCTGTCGGCGGCGTACGAGATCACGGGAGTGCGGCCAAACTCGCCCGTCACGACGACCATGACCCGGCGCTCCAGCCCGCGCTGGTGCAGATCTTCGATGAGAGCGCTGACTGCCTGGTCGAAGTACTGGCAGCGCGACTTCATGGCATCGAAGATGTGATGGTTGACGGCATGGTCGTCCCAGTTGCCCACCCGGCCGCACAGCGAGCCGTCCAGGCTGGTGGTCACCAGATCGACGCCGGCCTCAACCAGGCGTCGGGCCAGCAAACAGCGTTGCCCCCAGTTATTGCGGCCATAGCGGTCGCGAATGCGCGGATCTTCCTGATTGATGTCAAAAGCCTGGCGCGCTCGATCGCCGGCCAGCAGTTCCAGGGCCTGCGTCTGAAAGACATCGAAGCCGCGCCGGCGTTCCATCTCGTCAACTTGTCGGCGCAGCTGGTCCAGCGAACGGACCAGCTGGAAGCGCGTGTTGAGGCGGTCCACCTCCTGCGCGCTTCTGAGGCCGATGTTGGGAACCGCGAACGATGGCGCATTCGGGTCGCCGGTGACGACGAACGGTTCATGCGCCTGTCCCAGGTAGGCGGCCCCGATATAGGGGATCGGATTGACGCCGACGTAAGCGGGCAAGCTGCGCCGCGGATTGAAACGCACGTAGTGCGTGATGGTCATCAGGTCGGGATGGTCCGGGCGCTGCTTCAATTCCTGGATCGGATGCCCGGTGAACATCTGCTGGTTGCCCTGCTGATGGCAGAACCCGGTATGCACCATCGACCGCAGGAGGGTAAACCGCTGGGCCAGGCGGGCATGCTGTGGCAATAGTTCGCTGATGTGAATGCCGGGAACCGTCGTGCGAATCGAGTTGTAAGGCCCACGAACGTCGCTCGGGGCCGCCGGCTTGGGATCGTAGGTCTCGAGGTGGCTGGCTCCACCTTGAAGCCAGACGACGATGAGGGCGGTGCGCTCGGGTCGCTCGCCGACAGGCGCCGCGGCGCGCAGGCGCAGCAACTGCGGCAGCGACAGGCTACCGAAACCACCGAGACCGATGCGCAAGAACTCACGACGATTCGGCATGGTGAAGATTCTAGCGGCTGCTTGCGCTCCAAACAAGCGCGTCCAGCAACGGCGGAACAACTGCGCATCTTCGCCCTCCGGTCAAGCCAACAGCAGACCGTTGCAGCATGCTGGCCCGACAGGAAATCCATATCTTAAAGCATTGTATAATAATAGGTTACGATCGATGCCTGCCCCTTTACTATTGAGCCGGCGAGCGATAAAATACACAGCTGCCATGAGTCGTGCCATGTCCTTCTCCCGGTTCATCCAGTTGCCGGAAAACTGCAGCGGCTTCCTTGCCATCCGGAACCTTGCCCGTGAGGGCGAGGCCCCGGAACTCACGTGCCTGGTCTTGCACGGACCGCCCGGCGCGGGCAAGTCATGCCTGGTAGAAGCCCTGGCCCACGAACTGGAAAAAGCAGCGATTGCGCATGTGCTGATGACTGCCGGACAGTTTGATCCGGAAGCGGCCGATGGTGCTCTTCGCCAGGTTGGATGGCTGATCATCGAGGACCTGCAGCACTTGCTGCCCTTCCGGGCGGAAGGTCTGTCCATGCTGCTCGATCATCGCCAGGCACACGGCAAGTTCACGATCATGACGGCGAGTCGGGCCCCGCACGAACTGGTCTGCAAGGGCGATGGCTTGCCGCCACGCCTTCTCAGCAGGCTCGCGCAAGGCCTGACCGTTGGACTGGACCACTGGTCAGCATCGAGCCGGCAGCTTTTCCTGCAAGAGCTTGGCCGTCGCTGCCAGCTGAGCCTTTCCGAAGAAACGTGGGCGTGGCTGGCGGAAAACCTTGGGGGTAATGGCCGCCAGCTGGAGTCGGTGATCCGTCAATTGCAATCCTTGAGCACAGATCATCCCTACAATCTCAGTTTCGACGTCGTGGCGCGGCATTTTCAGGAGCAGGCCGACGAACGACGACCGAGCGTGGATCGCATTGTTCACAAGGTCAGCGGGCATTTCGGCGTGAAGGCGCGGCATCTGCAGTCCGGCAAGCGCGCTCGCCAGGTGATGTTGCCGCGGCAAGTGAGCATGTATCTCGCGCGGCGACTGACGCAGCTGTCGCTGCAGCAGATCGGCGCTTACTTCGGCGGACGCGATCACACCACGGTGCTCCACGCCTGCCGCAAGGTCGAGCAAACGCTTGCCGGCGACGCGGATCTGTCCTTCGCCGTACGAAAACTGCAGGCGGAACTGCAGTGAGCGATCGAGCGGATACGGCACGCCGGCGCGGACGGACCAGACCCTGTGGAGGAAGTGTCGATGGGTTGCAGCTTGTGTCGGCAGCTGTGACAGCCATGCCGGCTCAGCCGACCTGCCCGCGAGATGAACAACGGCCGCGCAACATGAGATCGATAGCTCATCGACGAGCTTTCCACATGACGTCGCGAGCCACGAACCTGGGAGAATCAGCGGCACGCGCCAGCCCGTCCTGACAGCTGCCGACATGAGGTGCCTAGCTATTACTGCTACTGCTGATTTAAAAAAGGATAGAAGTCAATGAAGACCGTGTGCCATCGCGAAGGCTTGCTTGGAGCATGTCAGCTTGCCAGCGCCGCCATCACCGCTCGGGATGTCAAGCCTGTCTTGCGTAATCTCAAGGCGGTCGTGGACAGCGATCGCTGCATTCTGATGGCGACCGACCTGGAACTTGGAATTCGCCTGGAGGTGCGCGGCGTCAAGGTGGATGAGCCGGGCGAGGCGCTCATTCCCACGACGCGCATGATCGCCATCCTGCGTGAATCGGCCGACGAGGAGTTGACGGTCGAGGCGACCCCCGATGCTTGCTTTGTCAGCGGCCAGAGCAACAAGTTCGAGATGCCGGGCGAGGATCCGTCGGCGTTTCCGGACTTGCCGACCTTCGCCGAGGAGAAGTACCACGAGCTCTCGGCCGGCGTACTGCGCGACATGATCCGGCGGACGATCTTTGCCGCGGCGTCGGCGGAGCATTCCCGCTACGGCGCGACCACTGGCGTGCTCTGGGAACTGGAAGACAACCAGGCGACATTCGTGGCCACCGACGGCCGGCGGCTGGCCATGATCCAGGAACCAGCAACCGCACACGGCGGACATTCCACCAAGGGTCAGACGCCGGTCGTGCCGGTCAAGGCCATGAGCCTGCTGGAGCGCAATCTCACGGAGCCGGACGAGATGATCAAGATCGCGCTGCGGCCCAACGAGGTGCTGATGAAGACCGAGCGGGCCATGATCTACAGCCGGCTGGTGGAGGGTCGCTTTCCGGAGTATCGCCGCGTCTTGCCGCAAAAGCTGTCGATCAAGGTGCCGTTCACGGCCGGACCGTTTCTTGCCGCGGTTCGCCAGGCCGCCATCATGACCGACGACGAGAGCAAGCGAGTGGTCTTTACCTTCGCCAAGAAAAAGCTTACGCTTCAGGCCCACGGTAACGAGTCCGGCCGTTCGCACGTCGAGATGCCCATCGACTACGAAGGTAAGAGCCTGGCGATCAACTTTGACCCGAAGTACCTGATCGACATGCTTCGCGTGCTCGAGCCAGACACCGCGATGACCATGGAGCTTGCCGACGCGAAGACGCCAGCCCTGATCAGGGTTGGCAGCGACTATCAGTATGTCATCGTCCCACTGGTTTCGGGCGACGCCAAGGAATCGGCAGAATGAAGCACGATCCCAGATTGCCAACGTGTCAATGGCTGCGCTGAGAGAGTCTGAATGACCGCCAAGCGTCACGAACCTCCGAAGGGTCCCGAGCTTCTCAGCGAAGTGCTGAGCCGGCTGTTCGCGGCGCATGGCTGGGGACGGCGACAGGAGCGCTTGCATCTGGAAGAAGCGTGGGCCGATGCGGTCGGTCCTGAGCTGGTGGCGGGCACGCGTGTCGGCGGCCTGCGGCGCGGCATCCTGGAAGTAGAAGTGAACAATGCGATTCTCATGCAGGAACTGGCCCAGTTCCACAAGCGCAAGATCATGGAGCGGCTGCGGCAGCGCCTGCCGCGCACGACCCTGAGCGATATTCGTTTCCGCGCCGGGACCTGGCAAACCTGAACCGCCGCCGGCGGCTTCCGAAGCCGCCAACGGCATCGAGGATATTTCCCATGAACGACGAGATCACCGCTGTCGCCGAGAATGAAGCGCCGCCGGACGGCAACGTCAACGGCGCCGCGCCGGCGCCTCCGGAGCAAGCTTACACCGAGGATAGCGTCCAGATCTACAAGGACACGGCGCACATTCGCCAGCGTCCCGGCATGTACATCGGCAACACCAGCACGGCGGGGTTGCATCACCTCGTCTACGAGCTGGTCTACAACAGCGTCGATGAGGCGTTGGCCGGCCATTGCAAGACGATTCAGGTCAAGATCCACGTCGACGGCAGCCTGGAGGTGAGCGACGACGGCCGTGGCATTCCAGTCGAGGAACACCCGGAAGCCAAGCGGCCGACGCTGGAAGTGGTCATGACGACAGTGGGGGCCGGCGCCAAGTTCGACAAGAACACGTACCGGGTTTCGGCGGGCTTGCACGGCATCGGCGCCAAGGCGGTCACGGCGCTGTCCGAGTGGGTCGAGGCCAGGATTCGCCGCAACGGCCACGAGTATGTGCAGGAATATGAGCGCGGCAAGGCCACCACCGCCGTCACCGAGCGTGGCACGGCCAAGCGCACCGGCACCAGCATCACCTTCAAGCCGGACCGCGAGATCTTTCACGAGGCCACGTTCGACTATGACACCCTCGAAGTCCGCCTGCGCGAGCTGGCCTTCCTCAACAAGGGACTGGCCATCAAGCTTGTCGATGAACGGCCGGGCAAGCAGAAAGAGGAGCTGTTCCAGTACGAGGGCGGCATCGCCGAGTTTGTCCAGTACCTGAACCGTACCGAGGAGCCGCTGCACAAGCCGATCTACATCGAGAAGGCGGTGGACAACGTCAACGTCGAGGTGGCCCTGCAATACACGTCCGGCGAGGAGGAGCGCGTCCGCTGCTACGCGAACAACGCCTACAACTCGGTCGGCGGCACGCATCTCGTCGGCTTCCGCACGGCGCTGACGCGCACGCTCAACAACTACGGCACCAAGGAGGAGATGTTCAAGAAGGGGCTGGAACCGATCGGCGAGGACTTCCGCGAGGGCATGACCGCCATCGTCAGCGTGCAGGTTCCCGAGCCGCAGCTCGAGGCACAGACCAAGATTCGGCTGAACAATCCCGAGGTCGAAGGCATCGTCGCCACGGTCGTCAACGAGGCGCTGGCCCGTTACCTGGAAGAAACGCCCAAGGACGCCAAGAAGATCATGAACAAGGTGATCCTGGCGGCCGAGGCGCGCGAGGCGGCGGCCAAGGCGAAGAAGGCCCTCAAGGATCGCAAGAGCATCCTCAACTCCGGCGGCCTGCCCGGCAAGCTCATGGACTGCACCACCCGCGAGCGCGACGAGTCGGAGCTGTTCCTGGTCGAGGGCGCATCCGCTGCCGGCTCCGCCGACAACGGCCGCAACCGCAACATCCAGGCCCTGCTGCCGCTGCGCGGCAAGGTCCTGAACGTCGAGAAGGCCCGCGTCGAAAAGGTGCTCGGCAACGAGGAGATCTGCAACCTCATCTCGGCCATCGGCGTGGACATCAACAACAGTGAGGACCTGAGCCGGCTCCGCTACGGCAAGGTCATCCTGCTCACCGATGCGGACGTCGACGGCCAGCACATCCGCACGCTGCTGCTCACGTTCTTCTTCCGGCAGATGCGGCGGCTCATCGAGCAGGGGCACGTATACGTGGCCCGCCCGCCGCTCTTCAAGGTCACGCAGAAGAAGCAGGTCCGCTACATCGCCACGCTCGGCGAGATGGCGCGGGAACTGATGGATCGCGGGCTGGACGGCACGAGGCTGAGCGTGCATCCGCCCGAGGCGCTGCCGCAAGCAGCTGCCGTGACGAAGAAGCCGGACCCGGTTGTGTTCGAGGGGGATCGGCTACGCGATCTCGTGGCGGCGCTCGATGAGATGGAAGAGGCGCTGCAGATTCTGGAACGGCGCGGCCTGAGCATCGTCGCCTTTCTCCAGCACGTCAAGGATGGCAAGCTGCCCACGTACCGAGTCCTGCTGGGGGGCCACGAGCACTGGTTCTTCACGCCGCAGGAGGTGGATGCCTTCAAGACCGAGCAGCAGCAGCAGGGGCATTTGCTGGTGGTGGCCGACGAGGCCGCGCCGGGCAACGGTCAAGGAAACGGCCAGGCCACCGGCCACGTCGAGGCCTTCGCCGTCCAGGAGTTGCACGAGATCCGCACCATCAACCGCGGCCTGGAGAAGCTGCGTTCCGTCAGCTTGTCGCACGACGACCTGGTGCCGACGCCGCGCATCGCCGGCCGTGAACCCGCCCCGCGCTTCTTCCTCGACAGCGCAGACCGGCACATGGTCCTGCCCCACCTGCGCGAGCTGGTCGCCGAGGTCCGCAAGCTCGGCGAGCGCGGCCTGAGCATCACCCGCTTCAAGGGTCTGGGCGAGATGGACGGCGACGAGCTGTGGGAAACCACGCTCGACCCCGACAAGCGCACCCTCGTCAAGGTCCACCTCGACCAAGCCTCCATGGCCGACGACTTGTTCCGCACGCTCATGGGCGAGAAAGTCGAACCGCGCCGCGACTTCATCCACAAGCACGCGCTGGAGGTGAAGGAGATCGACTACCACGGGGCGTGAAAGTCGCCGCAGACAGGTGTGAACGCGCCGGCGCGCGCGTTGGTAGTGGAAGCACGCCGGCAGCCATGATGCGACGGCCTGATCGTCGGCTGCGAGTGCATGTTCGCCTGGCACTGGCTCGCCGATCTCTGCGAGCACAAGGCCATCCCGTTCACGCTTGGCCATGCCCTGTACATGAAGGCCGTCCACGGCGGCAAGGCCAAGAACGACCGCATCGACGCCGATATCGCGTCTTGCCGCGACCCGGAGCCGGATTCCTGCCGGCCCACTGTTTTTCCTCAGAGGCGAAATACAGGGGTTCCCCGATCTGACCTAGATGACTTCGAACGTTTGGGCGAGCTGAAAGCGCCGCGGACAGTTGCTCGAAACTGTCCGGGAGGCATTTCGGCGCGATCCCACAATCGGGATCATTTAGGTCAGATCGGGGAACTCCTGTATTTCGCCTCTGAGCATTCGGCCGTGTGCCACGTCGTCGAAGAAGTCCTGGCGACGACCTGCCGCGATTGCAACGAGCTAAGCCGATGCTTGAGGGAGAAGGCGAAACGGCCTTCGCCGTCGGCGCGTGGCAACACGCGCGGGCCTGACCCCGTATAGCTGTTTGGCGCCGCCTCGGTCTTTGCGGATCGAGAGATGGACGCCCTGGCTTGAACCATCCCGGCGCAGAAGTGGACGACTCCGCAGCACGCGAGCGTGTCAAAAGAAAGCGATTGCAAGGAAGAGGACATGCAAGTCAGGAAGACTCGCCCGAAGTCGAAGGTACGCGCCTACGGTCAGGGGGTCCAGATAGCGGTTCGGCCATTCGGCGCTAAGTGTTATAGTCCATTTTACTTCCAGAATTGCCACCACCTCTTTTCGACATGGCCAAGCTCAACCGCGATGTTAAACGCCTCTGCGCCGGACGTGGCGAGTTCCTGCGCGATTCTGTGACAATGTTCAAGGGCGTCAGATTCCGAAGAGACCGAAGCCAGTTTCCGGAGATTCGTTGCGATGTCTCCGCACACCTCTGCTGGGCCACCATCCAAGGTCTTTGCCATTGCGGACAGTGCTGCAAGACCGCCTCCGGGGCGAGCGTCCGTGCCGATATGCGCAGCTTCGATCATCGCACGTGACTGTTTGAGCAAAGCAGGTATTGCTTTGTGTTCGAGGCCAGCTTCACGAATTCTTCGGATCGATGCCCTGTCCATTGCGATACTCCCGAACGTTCAGGAATCTATCCTGAGCCGCCGCTGGGAATGGCGTGGCTCACGGACCGGAGAGGCTGTGGCGGCGGCTCAGGATAGATTCCTGTTGGACTGAACCGCGGGCCCCGCAGCCACATGTCTATGGGGATCCGATGGGCCAGCGGCTTGCCTGCGTGCCGGCATGCATCGAGTGTAGCGGTGCGGCGCGGTGGCTGGCAAGCGTTTTTTCGCTATGGGTCGATCGCGTCATCGAGGTCGAGCCCTGATTGAAGATTTGCATCGGCAGTTGCGCTCGGTTCGCGGGCGCACGCCGAGCGCGGCAGCGTCGAAGACGCTACTTGTTTTTCCACTCTTCGCTTGGTTGTGTCGGTGGGCGCGACCGCCCTTACCCGGCGCGATCGCCCGCATCCCGCTCGCCCTCACCCCCAGCCCCTCTCCCCAGAGGGAGAGGGGAGCCAGATTCGCTTGTCGCCCTGGAGCAGGCACGCATGGGTGCTCCTCATGTTGTTGGCCCGGCCAATCGCGCCCCGTTGAGGCTTCACAATAATGCGCTGCCGTTCCCAGGGCTGCGCCCTGGGCTAGAACATGCAATCCGCCTCTTTTGATGCGACTCTTGCGATTCGTCCAGGTGGGGATTTGCCGAGGGGGCGTATGTCACTTTCTGGACGAATCCTGGACGAATATCCGGGACGATCTCCGACGCTAGCGTCGGTGCGTTTGCTGCCAGGCGTGCGACGGGCCCGGCGACGAAAGCGGCAACGGGATGGCGACTCAGAAGTCGTTGTCATTAATATGGTTGTGTCGAGTCGCCATGGCGCGGATTCGTTGCCGGGGTGCGGAGAGGGGGGTGGCAACGCAATGAATCCGTCGTGGCGGCTCGCTACTGGTCGCTCATATTCGTCAATCTTGCTTGCAACTGCCCGAAATGAATCTGCAGCGCGTGGCCCAGTTCGATGCCGAGGCCGGGGTCGATGCGCTGCTGCTTGCCGGCGGCGTCCTGCGTGATCCACGTCTGACGGGAGCGATTGCGGAGCAGCAGCACCCTGGGATCGGCGGGCCGGCGGCTGATGAGGGCCACGACGCCGTCCGCGCCCTGCGACTCGAGGCCCGGGATGTCGTCGGCGGTGAGTGGCATGCCTTCGCTCAGGTGCAGCGTCTTGCCAGAGGAAAGTTGCAGGCTGAAGCCGATGGCGCGAGCGCTGGCGGGACTGCACACGGCAATGGTCGCGCTGCCGATCTGCCGGCGATCGCCCGGCTGGACGATGAACGACTGTCCGTGGACCACGTCGTCGCAGACGATGCTGTCGCCGTGAAGGCGATAGCGGAAGGCGATGGGCGCGGCGCCTTGCACGAGCACGGCCGCCTGGCGTTCGTCGCCGCCGACGCTGACCGGGCTGGCGCCGAGTGTGACGGTGCGCACCTCGCGGGCGCTGAATGTCACTTCCAGCCAGAAGCGCCGGAAGGCGATCTCGGCGAGAGCCACCATGAGTCCGATAAGGAAGCCGAGCACGATGGCGCCGGTCCAACGGCCATGGAATTCGCCGAGAAGCTGGCTCATGATCACGAAGGTGATGGCGCCGAGCAGGCCACCGAGGGCCCCTCCGAGGAGGCCACGATGCCATTTGAGATTGGGCACGAAGAAGGCCATGCCGATGCCCATGAGCGCCCCCATCAGACTCCAGCCAACGACGCGACTGGCAATGGCGATCGGCGAGCCGACCGTCAGCTGGAAGAAGAGCTGGCCGACCGCCCCCCCGACCAGCCCGGCGACGACACCGCCCAGCGCCGCTCTTGCCAGGTCGCGCGTCAGAAGCTGTCGACGCCGCAGGTAAAGGCTCTGGCCGACGAGGATGAAGCCGCTGACGCCGCCGGCGATGACCATGGTCCAGGCAGCGATGGCCGCCAGCAGCCGGTAACGATCCTTCTGGGCGAATGCCTGAGTGGCTTGCACGGCTTGCATCGTGGGGACGCTGACCGCCGGCGGCAAGTCTGCGGCCGACTCGGTCTGCGGAGGCGGCGGCACCGAGTCGAATGTGGGCGGGGGCGGCAGGGCGGCAATGGTGATCTTCGAGATCTCCTCGCTCAGCTTGGGCAAGATACGAGCGAAGGCGTCGCCGCCGCGAACCGTCGTGATATCGAAGTAACTGCCGGGAAACGCCTGCTGCAGCGGCTGATATGCCGGCCTGTCGAACCTCTGCACCACCAGGTGGAGCTGATTGACCTTGCGCTTTTCAAGCTCGGCGATGGTTGCCGTCACCGTCGCCGGTGGATGGTTGACGTGGAATTTCGGCGGCGCGTCGGTGATCAACAACAGTACCTTGGCGGCATCCTTGCGGAAATCCTGACGACCGGCCAGGGCCAGAGCTTGTAGCGAGCTTTCGGGGATGTCGCCACCGCCACGGGCCGTCAGCGTGCCGACCTGCTGAGCGAACGCACGATAGTCCTTGGTGAATGTCTCGCCGTTGAACCGCAGCGGGTAGGGTTGCTCGTTGTCGTCCACGATGTCGCGAAACGCGATGAGGCCGATGCGCGCGTCGACATTTTGATTGTCGAGCTTTTCGACAAACGCACGAATGCCGTCCTTGACTCCATTGATGGCGAACAACATGCTGGCTGTGAGATCGAGTACGAAGAGCACGTCCGCTTTGGGCACGGGCTTTGGTTGAATGTCAAGAACGAAGGTCTGCTTCTTGCTGAGGCTGCGACCGCGATCAAGGACGGCGCTGGCTTCGACTTGCACGCGGCTGAGCCCGACCGGCGCGCCGCGCGGCACGTCCACGTTGACCAGCGCCTCCGTCGATCCCGGCGGAATAACCACGGGGGGCAGAGTGAGCGCCGCCGGTGTGTCGTGGAAACGCAGCGACACGTCGCTGTTGAAGTTGTTGCGGGCAATCTTGACCGTGAACTGCCCCCTGCCCCCCTGAACGATGGCTACCTGCGGCGAGACGGTCATGTGCAGGTTCGCCGGCAACGGCTCGATCACGAGGTCCATCGACGCTTCGTTGGCGAAAGTTTTTTCGCGCGCCTTCGCCTGGACACGCATCGAGTGATTGCCGATGGGCACCTGCTTGCCGACGCGGATCTCGACTTCCGCGGCGATTTCATCGGCGGCAATCGTGACGGGCGTGGCCGTGACCTGATCCGGCGCGTCCGCGATCTCAATCTGGACCGGCCCCTTGAAGCCGTGGCGAGCGATCTTGATCGTGAAGCGATTCTTGCCGCCGGAATAGACGGTCATGGACGGCGGGACGGCAAGCAGCAGGCTGGGACCCTGCGCCTGGATTGCTGCGGGCCGCATGACGGCCCACAGCAGTTCGCCCAGCAGCAACGCTCCGAGCAAGCCGCCGACGGCGCCGCACAGTCCAAAAAGAATCGGCTTGGGCAACGACAGGAGCGATGCAAGGAATCCGCCGGACGGGGCTGCCTGCAGCGCTGCGGACGATGGCTGCGGCGGCGACGGCACGGTTGGCGGTGCTGCCGCGGCGAACAGTCCGGAAACGCCGCTGGCCGCCAGCCATTGCTGCATGCCCTCCTGGCAAACGAGATCCTGCGGTGTCAAGCGGCCGTCGCGCGCCAGCTTTTGCAGTTGCTCGAAGGTTACCGGGCCGAACGATTGGCCTCGCCTGGAGATGTACCAGCGGTTCATGGCGGGCGTCCTGAAAAATGAATGCAGTTGTGAAGTTACCAGATGAAGGACCGATGTCAAGAAAATCCGCTGCACCGGTGCAAGCTTCAGTCACGCCTGTCTGCAGGGCTTTGCCCGCCGGCATCGCGCACTTTCAACAGTTCAACGCGGGAGCGGCGGTAGTACTCGAGCACGCGCTCGCGCTCCGGGAAACGACGCTTTTCTTGCTCGGCGATCTGCTCATCGAGACGGGCGCGTAGCCAGTCGAGATCGTCGCGCGAGTAAGAGGCCTTGCCGTCAAGCGTGACATACACGGGGTTGGTGTGTGCCTCGGCATCCGGCTTGCCTTCACGGGCGAACGAATAGGCACGGGCGGCGATCCACGTCGGCTCCGACAGGTCGAGTGGCGTGTCCAGCTCCAGCCAGCGAGCCATTCCCTGCTTGCGTGGGATCTCGAGCCGCTTGACCGGCCTGCCATTGGCGATGATCTCGACATGCGTGAGCGGCGTTACGTCGCAACGCGCCTTGACGCGCGCTGTAACTCGATGCGGCCCCTTGCCCTGTCTGGCGATCGTGTCCCCCGGCAGCTTGCCATCCACATCCAGCAGCAGCAGCGGACCGGTGGTGAAGAAGCTCTTGCCAGCCGCGGCGGCACGCGACCACTCGGCGGCGCTGAGATTGCCTGCCAGGCGGGCATACGTGCGGCAATCGCCCAGGGCACGGCAGTACGGGTAGTCGCTGGCCCCGACGGCCGGGAAACGGTAGCCGACGTTCAGGATCTTGTACCAGCCCTGGAGTGCGATGCCGCGATACTCGGCGAACTGCAGGAGTTCGACGCCGTCGGTGGTCCGCTGAGCGAAGTCGGCGAGGATCTCGCGCGAGTAGCCGCCATGGGCATGGAACGAGAAGCCGCCCAGTTCGCGGGTTTCAAGGCCGACCTTGCCGAACACGGGCCAGTTGTTGGGATCAACCGTCTCATCCTCCAGCACCAGCCGGCGATGCATGAACAGGCAGATGTGGCCGAATGTGCTGCAGCGATACTCCTGCCCGGAAACGATGGAATAGCCGCCGCCCTCCTTGATGGAGGTCGGCCCGAAGCCGTTGGTCTGCGGCCAGATCTGCCGTTTCATCGCCCCGGTGTAGAAGCGCGGATCGTTCATGCACAGGATGAAGCCGAAACGGATATCCTCGGCCGCCAGCAAGTCGAGCGCGCGAGCATCGTCGGCCGCCGTCGTCCGGTCCATGTGGATGTGCGTGTCGCCCGAGTAATAGCCAAGCTCGGCGAGGGCAACGGTACGTCGCAGCTCGATGCGCATCTTGCGAGTCTCGCCGGCCGACATCTTGGCGGTGATTGTCGCCGGCCGAAACTCGTAGCCCTTCCAGACCTCGATGCGTGTCGTCCCTTCCGGGACCTTCACCTTGAACGACCCGTTCGTGTAGAAGAACCAGCCGTAGTAGCGGAACGGCCCCTTGTCCGGCCGATTGCCGAGGCGATGCAGACTCCAGGCCGCAAGCGGATTACTTGCCGGTTCGTAGAAGTTGCCGTCGGCGCCGACGACATTGACGCGGCAAGACGTGGGCTTGCCCGCCGGGTCCACGACCTCGACCTCCAACGTGCCAGTCGCTTCACTGGCGACCATCGGCTTTCCCGGTCGCTGAAAGCCAGCCGGCGTGTGGATGGCATCTTCCGCGGCGGTGTCGGTCACTTTGCTCTGCGGCCGAACCCGCGTCAAGCCAACAGCTATCAAGAAAGGCACGACGGCGGCACACAGGCAACACACTCGAGGCAGCATGATGGTTCTCCGTCTTCCAGACCCGCGTGGCCGAGCGAGGTGGCAACCGCGAGTATGACCCGGTGACGCCGGAGAAAATAATCGCGAAATACCTGGCTGTCTGGGGGCGCGTTCGGGTATCATATTCTTCACTCGGTTCGCGGCTGGAGCGGCGGCCGGAGAGGAGATCTTTCAACGGGGGGCTGGAAGATGTTGCGCGTGAATCTTTTCGTGTTCGGCATCGCGATGTTCACTCTGGGCGGGATGCTGAACCAGGCAGGCGCCGATACCGCGACGCTGCAAGATCAGAAAGAAAAGCAGAAGCAGATCCAGGCCGAGACCGATCAGGCGGTCCGGCAGATTCGCACGCTCATGCGCGTGCTGGATTTCTACGAGCTGGACAAGGCGGCCGAGGCCAGGATGCTCGGCGAAATTGCCAAGACGCTCTCAAGCCTGAGCCGCGCCCAGATGAACGAGATCATCCGCCGCCTCGATGCTGCCGCCAAGAGCGAGGCCAGGCCCGACGCCCAGGCCCAGGAAGTGAACGAGGCCTACAACCGGCATCGCGAGGTCGTCAGCGCACTCAAGGAACTGGTGGCCCGCTACGACGCGGTCAAGAACCTTGAGCAGCTGGCGGATCGCTTCGACAAGGCCGCTGGCGTTCAACTTGAGCTGTATCTTCATTCCGGGCAGGTGATTCGCAATTTGCAGGAGCGCATCAAGCCAAGCCTCACCCCCCAGCAAGTTACCAAGCTGGTCCGCCAGATTCCCAGCCTGCCCATCGAGCAACGCCGGCAGGGCGATGCAGAGGTCGATCTGCGCCGCGAGGTCGAAGGGCTCTTCAAGCAAGGCGCTGGGCTGCGCAGCAAGCTGCCGGCCGATCAGCAGCAACGACTGACGGAACTGGAATCGCTCGCGTCCCGGCAACGGTTGATCGAGAACTTCTACCACACCATAAACGGTCTGAAGGCGCTCGACAACGTCCGCAGCTGGCAAGACGCCAACGCGAAACAATGGATCATCGCCGGTCAGCTGAAGGACCTCGCGCGGCTGCTGCGCAAACCGCCCGAAGGGCTCGCCGCGCTTCAGCAGGCCAAGTCGAAAATCGAGCAGGCAATTCGCAAGCAGGAAGAGCTGAACAGCGAGACCAAGGAGCAATCGCCGAAAACGGAGACGGCCGAAGCCCCGAAGGACAAGGGCCTCGTGTTTCCGGACACGACGCCGGTGGTCGATCCGAAGAAGCCCGAGCCGAAGACAACTCCGGAAGCCACGGCCAAGAAGCAAGCGGACAGCGAGAAGACCGCCGAGCTGGCCAAGCAACAAGCCAAGCTGGAGTTCGAGACGCGCGATACGGCCGACCTGTTGAAGCCGTCCGCGAAGGAAGGGGCGAACAAGGTCGAGGCCGCCGAGAAGGCGATGAAGGCTGCCGAGTCCGCCCTCAAGAAGAACGACGCCAGCGAAGCCATTCCGCCGCAGGAGAAGGCGGTCGAGGCGCTCAAGCAAGCCCAGAAGGACCTGGAAAAGCTCATCGCCGCCGAGGAGAAGAAGAAGCAGGATCCGCTGGCCGCCTTGCAGAAAGCTGCCGATACCGTCGAGAAGCTCATCAAGGAGCAGACGGAGACGCGCGACACCACGAAGGAAATGGCCAAGGACAAGCAGAACCTGAAGCAGCCCGAGCTGGCCGCCAAGCAGCTCGATCTGGCCAAGCGGACCGAAACCGTCAAGGAGACGCCGGTACCGGGCAAGGAAAAAGCCGAGCCGGCGCTGGAAAAGGCCGTGCAAGAAATGAAGAAAGCGGCCGCGGCTCTCAATGAGAAGAAGCCCGCCGAGGCGATGGCCAAGCAAGAGCAGGCCATCAAGGCGCTTGAGCAAGCCAAGAAGGAGATCGGCGAAAGGCTGGCCGACGTCGAGAAGCGTCGCGACGACATGGCCAAGCTGGAGGAGGCGGCCAAGAAACTGGGCGAACTCGCCAAGCAGGAGAACAAGGTCGCCGAGCAAGCCAAGGAAATGGCCCAGAAGCCGACCACCAAAAAGTCTGCCGAGAAGACCGCCGAGCTTGCCAAGCAGCAAGAGAAGCTGACACCGCAGGCCCAGGACATCGGCAAGCAACTTGCAAAGACCGCTCCCGAGGCCGCCCAGAAAATCGCCGAGAGCGCGAAGAACATGCAGGCCGCCCAGAAGGAGATCGAGAAGAAGGAGTTGAAGCCCGGCGCCGAGCAGGCGAAGGAAGCAGCCACGAAGCTCGCCGAGGCCGAAAAAGCCATTGCCAAGGAGATGGCGAAACTCCAGGGCAAGGAGATCGCCGATCAGGCCGCTCTCGATCCCAAGAAGCTGGATCCCACCGCGGCTGCGCAGCAAATTGCCAAGGCGATGGAGCAAGTCGAGAAGGCGGCCAAGGAAGCCAAGCAAGCCGAGCAGATGGCCAAGCTCGACAAGCCCGGTCCCCAGCAGGACCTCGCCAAGCTGCAAGAGCAGATTGCCAAACAGGCCGACAAGCTGAAGGTTCCAGAAGCTGCCAAGCCGGCCGAGAATGCCGCCAAGGCGCTGAAGGAAGGCGACCTGGCCAAGGCAATGGAGAAACAAGAAGCCACCCTGGCGAAACTGGAGGCAGCCGCCAAGGCGCAGCCGATGCCTGATCCCGCCGAACCGAAGGCCGTCGATGCCAAACCTGGTGAGGCCAAGACCGGCAAACCCATGCCCACCGAGGCGAAGGCAGGCGAACCCAAGAGCGGCGAGCCCATGAATGCCGAGAAGAAGGCTGGCCTGACCCCGCCCGGCGAGTCGAAAGAAGGCGAGGCAAAGCCCGGCCAGAAAGCAGGCGAGGCCAAGATGAACCAGACCGAGCCCGCGCAGGCCAAGCCTGGTGAACCGAAGGCTGGTGAACCGAAGGCTGGCGCTGAGAAGCCGGCCCAGGCGAAGACCGGCGAGCCAAAGCCCGGCGCGATGAAGGAAGGCCAGAAGGCCGGAGAGGCAAAAGACAACGTCGCCAAGTCTGGCGAAGCCAAGCCGGCGCTGGCCAAGGCGGGAACGCCCAAACCCGGCAATGCAAAGTCGCAGGACAAAACCGGTGCACCGAAGCCAGGCGCGCCCAAGCAAGGCCAGGCGAAGGCCGGGCAGCCGAAGGGCGCCGAGCCGAAGACCGCCCAGGCCAAGCCCGGTGAGTCGCCCGCGAAGGCTGGCGCGAAGGAGCCCTCCGAAGCCAAGTCCGGTCAGGCCAAGGCAGGCGAAGGCAAGGCTGGCGACCCGCCCATGGCGGCCGAAGCCAAGATGGCGCAAGCGAAAGCCGGCGAAGGCAAAGCCGGCGAACAACCGATGCCCGGCGCGCCCAAGCCTGCGTTGGCCAAGGCCGGCGAGCAAGGCAAGGGCGAGAAGGGCGAAATGGGCGAGCCTCAGGCCAAGGGTCAGACCACTGCCCAGGCCAAGGGCGACGGCCAGCCCATGACGGCCAAGGAAGGCAATGGCGAAAAAATGCCATCGCAGGCGAAGGCAGGGAGCCCGAGCCAGGGCACGGGTAAGGGCATGGGCAAGGATCAGTTGCTGCCCGAGCAGGCCAAGACGCCGGCGCAGCTCGCTCGGGCGCAGAAGGCACTGATGGAAGCAACCGAAGCCGCCGCCAAGTCGGCGGAGGCCACGCAGAACGCGATGGCCGCACTCGGCCAGGCAAAGGCCCAGGCCCCGGATGCCGTCAAGGACCAGCTCAAGCAGGCCGGCGCGAAGCTCGCCGAGGCCAGCAAGCAACTCCAGGAGGGGACGCCCGGCGAAGCGAGCATGGCCCAGGAAAAGGCTGCCGCCAAGCTCGGCGAGGCGCTAAAGTCGCTGAACCAGGCTCTTGCCGCCATGGGTCAGCCTGAAGTCAAGCCCGGTGAGATGCCCACCGCTCTGGCCAAGGCGCCGATGGACGATCCCGGCCAGGCGCAAGAGTTGCCGCCGAACTCGGCCGAAGCCAACCAGGAAAAGGGCGAGGCCAAGAGCCCGAGCCAGGCCCAGTCGCCCAAGTCCGGCAAGAGTGACGAGAAGGTTAACAAGAAGGGCATCGGCAACCGCGAGCCGGACGGCAAGGTCAACAACGCCAAGTCGCAACTGCTCGACGTGAAGGGTAGCGGCTCGTTCCTCCACCTGGCCCCTCGAGAACGCGAAATGATCCGCCAGGCGCTCAGCGGCCAGCTGCCGCCCGAGTACTCGGCCATGATCCAGCAGTTCTACATCAACGTCGCCCGTGGCCGGCCGGTCAACCTTCCCGCGCCGACCGCCCCGAAGCGCTAACGATGGCTTCGATTGTTTAGCGGGGAGCCGACAAACGACCGGACCAAGCGTGGTTACGATCACCTGTCGGCTCCCTGTTGAGCGCCGTTGGTAGGGAGACAATCGTGCCCTTGCTCGACCATTTTCATCCGCCGTTGCACCGGCAACCTACGCGGAGACGTGCTGGTCGTTGCGGATTTCGGCGTAACCTGGAATGGTTGAGGATTGAGGATTGAGCATTGACAATGTCAAAATGCAAATTGGAAATCGGGTTCGTGATTATTCTCGCCCTCGCGGATCCGGCTTGCGCCGACGTCAAGATGGACGAGGGCACGCAGACCGCTTGTGAGCGAGCCCTGCGCTGGCTGGCCAGCAAGCAGAATAGCGATGGCTCATGGAGCGACGGCGGCTACGTGCACAACACGGCCATCACCTCCTTCGCGCTGCTCTCCTTCATGGCGCAGGGGCATTTGCCCAACCAGGGACTCTATGGGCCGGAAGTGGCCAAGGGGGCGCGTTTTCTTATGGCGTCGGCCCGGCCGCAGGACGGCTATCTCGTCGGCGCGCGCGGCGGCAACATGTATTGCCACGCCATGGCCACGCTGGCGCTTGGAGAACTCTACGGTTCCACGGGTGATGATGCCATTCGGCCCGTCCTCAAAAAGGCCGTTGACTTGATCGTGCGCTGCCAGAACTCGCAGGGGGGCTGGCGCTATAACCCGGTTCCGGCCGATGCCGACATTTCGGTCACCATCATGACCGTGATGGCGTTACGCTCGGCGAAAAACGGCGGGCTGCACGTGCCGGACAACACGCTCAAGAAGGCCGTCGATTACATCGAGTCTTGCTACAACCCGAAGGTTGGTGCCTTCTCCTACCAGCGCGGCGGCTACAACCCCGGCTTCGCTCGCTCTGCCGCCGGCACCTGCGTCTTGTTCCTCACCGGCCGTTACAAGGCCGAGCAGATTCCCAAGGCCGTCGAGTATCTCAAGAAGAACTTCAAGTCGCAGGAACATTTCTACTACGGCCACTATTACGCGGCCCACGCCATGCACCAGGTTGGCGGCAAGGCTTGGGAAGACTGGTATGCGCGCCTGGTGCAACATTTCCTGCCGCAGCAAGCCGCCGACGGCAGCTGGTCGCGCAGCGCCGGCCGCAGCCCCGGTCCCGTCTACCAGACCAGCATCGCCGTCATCATCCTCTCCGTGCCGGCACACTACCTGCCGATCTTTCAGAGGTGATTTCAGCAAGAAAAGGTTGCTCGTTCTAAAAGATCGTACGGTCGAGGCGATGTCGACATGACGATGCGGCGCCGCGACTTGCCGCTTTGGAACCCTGAATGCGTTGTCACGGCGTCCGCAATCGTAAGGGGCGGTTCCGAAGTTGCTTCTTCAGCCTCAGCACCGCCAGTTCTTTTGCCTTTGCTTCGACCTCGACCGTGATATTCTGGCTGCGCCAGCACTTCGGGAAGTCCCTCACGTCGATGAAATCGTGATGGCGTTCGGGCCTCGGTCCCTTCCAGCCAGCGAGCGGGCTGGAAATATGGAACATTGGCTCCCGGTCCCAGGTGGCGATGGCCTGCTCGGTCGCTTCTTCCACGCTCAGATCATCGGGATTGCAACGATGATGATGCACGTCGTAAACCAGGGGAATACCGGTTGCTCGACAAACAGGCAACAGATCGGCGGGAGTGAACAGCTTGTCGTCATTCTCGACAGTGATGCGCATCCTGGCCCTGGACGAAAGGCGGTCAAGATTGCGGGCGAAATCTGCAAGCGACTTCCGCTTGTCACCGAAAGCCCCGCCGCCGTGGACGTTGATGACATCGGCCCCGATCCATTCGGCGACCATGGCCTGGTACTCGATCTCGCGAATCGATCCGTCAACCACCTCGGGCCGCAGTGAGTTCAGAACGACAAATTGATCGGGATGAAACGAGGTGCGCAACCCGTGCTTCCTGGCAAAGGCCTTGCATTTCCGAAAGCGACGGATAATGGCCTCGCCGTCCGGCAAGTCGGCCATGCTGTAGCCGCACTGTGGATGGGTCTTAAGTGGAAGAACCTGGCTGTTCACCCGGAAACAGCCGATGTCGTGCGTCGCGCAGAACTGGAGCGAGGCCAGCAGTGCATCGGCGTTGTCCAGGCACAGACGGCTCAACTTCGCCAGGGCATCGGACCGCTTCATCCTGGTAATGGCCGTGGCGGTACTGTTGCGGAATCGAATCGGCTGGTCGCGAAAGATGCAGCACAGGCCGAGGCGCATCACGAGTTCCCCCATATTCAGCATCGTGTTTGACAGATGGATCACCGATGCAAACGATAACCGACCTGCCATCAACGGCTACGGCAGGTCGGCGACCTGCCCCACTCCCAGTTGCGTTCACCAGCTAAGTCAACACCCCATAGTCCAGCCAGGTCATGGTCATTTCGCCTGCTGCGCTCCAGGTAGAATGAAGATGGAGGCGGCAATGGCAAACACAACAAAACGAGTTCCTGAAAACGTTTCCGGAGACTTCTTCGTTGATTCTACCTGCATCGACTGCGATGCGTGCCGGCAGATCGCCCCATCGGTCTTCGGCGAAGCCGATGAAACGTCATTTGTCAAGGCCCAGCCCGTTTCAAGCACGGAGCGGCGACAAGCGTTGCGGGCGTTGCTTGCCTGTCCCACTGGCTCCATCGGCTGTCTCGGCGGCGAAGACGTGAAGGCCGTGATGAGCGACTTCGCACTCGTGATCGAGGAGCCGGTTTTCTACTGCGGCTACAACTCGCCGAAGTCATATGGCGGCAACAGGTATTGGTTCACGGCGCGGGCAATAGAGATATTGCCCTTTGTTGATTGTGGTGGGCTTGGACTGCCTCGACAAGCCAGTCGAAGACGTTGCAGGATTGGCGGCGGCAGGTTTCGATGACAGTCAGCAGTCGCTCGACGAACTGACTGCCGGACGCTGATTGCGTGCCGAACGAGAGCTTCCG
>Ga0194121_10001835_pt1 | contig 34789 bp, 36 predicted proteins | sample TA2MahCa50mmetaG_FD_148609 | JGI IMG/M metagenome (GOLD analysis project Ga0194121, IMG submission 148609) | Freshwater microbial communities from Lake Tanganyika, Tanzania - TA2015020 Mahale Deep Cast 50m | ecosystem: Environmental > Aquatic > Freshwater > Lake | place: Tanzania: Lake...
ATGGCGGGTGTGGCGCTCCTCAATCGATCCGCGATTCGGCTTCGCAACCAGAATCATGAATCGAAATGCGGCTCCGCGCCACATCCGTCGCTCAAAAAGCGCAACTACGATGAATAAGAGCCGCTAGGATGCAGCCTGGCGACGGTCCGGGCCGCTGAATTCGGTCTGCCGCCGACGGCGGTCCGGACCGAAATAGCTCTCGGCGTCGACAAAGGCGCGCGGGCGGGCAATCACCGAAACGAGACGGTCGTAGAAGCTTTGCACGGTGAAGGGCTTGGCCAGGAACTCAGTGACGCCATGGTCGCGCGCGGCCAGAACGTAGTTCTCCTCGGAGTTCGCCGTGAGCATGACCACCGGCAGCATCCGGTTCGGCGAGTCGGCCGAGGTCCGGATGTGGTGCAGCAACTCCATGCCCGATTGTCCCTCGAGCGTCCATTCCGTGATCAGCACGTCGATACTGTCTTCGCGCAGCAACTTCTTCGCCTTCTCGACGTCCGGCGCGCGCAGGATGGTGGCGGCGCCCATCATGTTGAGCACGTCTTTGATCATGTCGAGGAACAGCCGGTTGCTGTCGACCACCAGGAAACGGATGGTGCTGAAATCTATTTTCTCGGACATACCCGATTCCCCTGCCCTGATGACACAAACGGGAACACCGCACACCATCAGGCGCACGGTTCGCTCCCGCGTTGGTCACACAGAGGCGGCTCTTCATAGGCGGCGCGCTTGTGCGCAAGAATTAAACAGAATTTGACAAGAATCCAGGCCGACGTTGACGCCGGCGCGGGATGGGCGGAGCATTGCAGGCTAATCCATTGACGTATAAGAGAAAACTCTTGGTATAGGGCGACGGTCGCGAGGTCTTCGCTCGTCGCGCGCCGATGTGCCCAGCGGTCAGCGCCGATGCTTCGCGCTATGATGGGCGGGCAATCGGAAGGCATGCCGGCATGGCGGTCAGGCGATGAGCGCGGAGCGGGCGGAAGAGGCGCGGTCGGCCGTGAGCCGTTTGATCGGCTGGCCCGCTCGCCTGTTCGACCGGCTGAACGCCGAGCGCGAGCGGTGGCCGCTCTGGCTGCCGGTCTGTCTCGGCCTGGGCATAGCGTTCTATTTCGCGCTGCCGTTCGAGGTCGACCGCCGCATTGCGCTGTCGGCCCTCGCCGGGCTGAGCGCGCTCGCTGCCGTGCTTTGGCTGATGAGCGCTTGGCATCGGGAGACCTGGCAGGATAGCGGCTCGCCGATGGCGCCGATCACCGCAGGCATGCGTCCGGTCTGCGCGGCACTGCTGGCAACCGCGCTCGGCTTCAACGCCGCGCAGTGGCGCACCATCGAGGTCGCCGCACCCATGCTCGAGAAGTCGATCGGACCGGTCGTCGTGTCCGGCCGCATCATCGATGTCGAGGCGCGCGGCCCCGGCTGGCGGCTCACGCTCGATCGGGTGCGCATCGAAGCGAGGCGCAACGATGCGCTGGCAGCGGAGCAGGTGCCGCGCAAGCTGCGCGTCACCTTGCGACAGCCCATGGCGGCACCGCCGGTCGGCGGCCAGATCGAGGTGCGCGCCATGTTGCTGCCGCCGCCCGAGCCGGCCATGCCCGGCGGCTACGATTTCCAGCGCCGCGCCTATTTCGACGGGATCGGCGCCACCGGATTCGCGGTCGGCACACCACGCATCGCACCTGCCGATCGGGCGAACTGGAACTATTGGGAGGGCGACTGGACGCTGCACTTCGCCCAGGCGCGCCGCGCAATCACCGAGCGCTTCACCGCGGCCTTGCCCGAGCCGATCGGCGTCATGGCCGCCGCGCTGCTGATCGGCGAGCGTGGCGCCATCCCGGAACACGTGCTCGCCGCCTTCCGCGATTCGGGTCTGGCTCACCTGATTGCGATCTCCGGCATGAATGTCTGGCTGGTCGCGGCGATCCTGCTCGTCGTCGTGCGCGCCGGCTTTGCCTTCGTGCCCGCGCTGGCGCTGCGCTATCCGATCAAGAAGTGGGCCGCCGTGGTCGCTTTCCTCGGCACGCTCGGCTACCTGCTCCTGTGCGGCACGACGGTGCCGACCCAGCGCGCCTTCCTGATGACGGGCGTGGTGCTCGGCGCCATCCTGATCGACCGCACCGCAATCTCCATGCGCCTGTGCGCCTGGGCGGCCGCCGCGCTGCTGCTGCTCGCGCCGGAGAACCTGCACAATCCCAGCTTCCAGATGTCGTTCGGCGCGGTCGTCGCGCTGATCGCCGGCTACGAGGCGGGCCGCAAGCGCGCGGCCGATTGGCGCGCGGGCGCCGGCACCGGCAGCGCCTGGGGACGCACGACTGTCGTCTACATCGCCGGCCTGCTCGCGACCTCGTTGATCGCCATCGTCGCGACCAGTCCCTTCGCGGCGTTTCACTTCAACCGCATTGCGGTCTATGGCCTTGCCGCCAACCTGATCGCCGTGCCGATCACATCGGCCTGGGTCATGCCGTGGGGCGTTCTCGCCTTGGCGCTCATGCCGTTCGGACTCGAGCGACTGGCGCTGGTGCCGATGGGCTGGGGCATCGAGATCATCGTGTGGACCGCGACCACGGTGGCGGCGTGGCCGGGCGCCGTGCTGCCCGTGCGCGCCATTCCCGATGCCGGCCTTGCGCTCGCCGTGCTGGGCGGATTGTGGATTTGCCTGTGGCGAACGCGCTGGCGCTGGCTCGGTCTGGTGCCGATCGCCTTGGGCGCCCTCAGCCCGCTGGTGGTACCGCTGCCCGACGTCATCGTCTCCGCCGACGGCCGCGCGATTGCCATGCGCGATGCCCAGGGCGAGCTCATGGCGTGGAGCGAGCGCGGCAACCGCTTTGCCATCGAGACTTGGGTGCGCCGCAACGGTCAGAGCACGGCGGCGCCATGGCCCGACGGCGCGGCTGCGCGCGGCCAAGCGGCCGAATATTCACCAGCGACCGATCGCCGGCCTCTGTGCGACCGGCAGGGTTGCGTCTATCGCGCCGCCGGTCACGTGGTCGCCTATGCGCGCGATGCCGCAGCGCTCGGCGAGGACTGCCGTGTTGCCGGCATCGTGATCAGCACGGTGCCGGCGCGGCGTCAATGCCGCGACGTGCCGGTCGTCATCGACCGCTTCGACCTTTGGCGCAACGGTTCGCACGCGATCTGGCTCGGGCCCGAGGTGCGCGTCGAAACGGTGCGCTCGACGCGCGGCCAGCGGCCCTGGGTTCCGATCGAGCCGGGCGTCAGGCGCTGAGCAGCGCGCTACGACGCCGCCCGTGTCTGTCCCTGGAGCGCCGCCTTGTCGCCGCCGGTCGCGCGCTTGTAGCCGTCCGACAGCGCGCGTAGCTCGTCCTTGCTGATGACATCGTCGATGTTGGCAAACGGCTTGTCGCCGGTGCGCAGATAGACCTCACGCAGGATCGCGTCGGGCGGGTTCTTGCGGTTCATGCGCACGATGTTGGCCGTCGCCTCGAGCCGCTGGCCCTCATAGGCCTTGAGCGCTGCGGCGGCGTCCTCGGTCGCGGCCAGGCAATCGGCGAGCGTGCGCGCATCGATGATCGCCTGTCCCGCGCCATTCGAGCCGCGCGGCACCATGGGATGCGCAGCGTCGCCCAAGAGCGTGATGCGCCCGAAGCTCCAGCGGGGCAGGGGCTCCTGATCGACCATGGGGAATTCCAGGATCATGTCGGCGCTGCGGATGAACTCCGGCACGTCGAGCCAGTCGAAGCGCCAGTCCTTGAGGGCCGGCATGAAATCCTCCATGCGGCCCGCGCGGTTCCAGTCGCGCAGCGTGTGCTGCGGCGTCTCGATCTCGACCACCCAGTTCACGAGCTGGCGGCCTTCGGCGTCGATGTTGTTGCGGATCGGGTAGATGACCATCTTGCCGGTCGCGAGCCAGCCGACGCGCGTCATGCTCGCCTTGGACAGGAACGGCCGCCAGCGCGTCACGCCGCGCCACATGTTGACGCCGGAATAGAGCGGCGGGCCTTCATCGGGGTAGAGCTGGCGCCGGATCGTCGAGTGGATGCCGTCGCAGGCGATCGCGACCGCGGCGCGCTGGTCCGGCAGGGCCTCGCCGCTGCCGAGACGCACGAAATGCGCCGTGGCACTTCCCGCATCCTGGCCGACGCCGGTGCACTGCCAGCCGAGGTGGATGCGCTTGTCGCCGATGCGTTGCCTGACGGCGTCGAGCAGCACCATCTGCAGGTCGCCGCGATGGATCGAGATCTGCGGCCAGTCATAGCCGGCGGCGCGGCCGAGGGGCTCGCGATAGATGAGTTGGCCGAAGCGATTGAAGAAGCAGGCATCCGCCGTAAGGATGCCGACGCGCGCCAGCTCGGACTCGAGGCCGAGCTCGGCGAGCTGCTTCATCGCTGGCGGCAAGAGGTTGATGCCGACGCCGATCGGCTTGATCTCGGGCGAGGCTTCGTAGACGCGGCAGGGAATGCCGGCGCGATGCAGCGTGAGGGCAAGCGTGAGCCCGCCGATGCCGCCGCCGATGATCGCTACGTCGTGTTTCATTGCGGCGGAACGGTCGCTTGGCGTTGTGGGCGCGGCGCGCTGTGCGGCACCGCGGTTGCGGGTCGAAGTTCGCGAGTGGTAGCCTGTGCCCAAGGCTGGACGCCTGTCAACGATCCGGCCCGACATCGCACATGCCCTCAACAGGGAGGAGCACATCATGGATGAGCGCAGCGCCGTCCGCCTCGCGTGGCTCGGTTTCGCCCTTGGATCGGCGTGCCTCGCCGGTGCCGCGACCGTTGTCGCGCCGGCCTTCGCGCAGAGTTATCCGTCGCGGCAGATCACGCTGGTCGTGCCGTTCACGCCCGGCACCGGCATCGACATTGTCGCACGCACCTTGGGCCCGGTGCTGGCGCAGCGCTGGGGCCAGCCCGTCGTGGTCGAGAACAAGCCGGGCGCAAGCGGCAATCTCGGCGCGGACATCGTCGCCAAATCGCAGCCTCACGGCTACACCATGATGGTCAGCGTCCTGACCTTCGCCATGACGCCGGGGGTCAGCTCCAACCTTCCCTACGATCCGATCAACGACTTCACGCCGCTCGCCGAAGTGGCGCGCGGCGGCATGGCGCTGGTGGTCAATCCCAAGGCGCTGCCGGTCACCTCGGTGCAGGAACTGATCGCAACGGCCAAGGCCAAGCCCGGCGCGCTCAACTACGCCTCGCCCGGCAACGGCACGGCGCAGCATCTCGGCATGGAGCTGTTCAAGCAGCAGCTCGGCCTCGACATCGTCCACATTCCCTACAAGGGCACGGCCGGTGCGCTCGCCGATCTGCTCGGCGGTCATGTCCACATGTACTATCTGCCCGTGCACAACGCTTTGCCCTATGTCCAGGACGACAAGCTGCGCGTCATGGCGGTGGCGAGCGCCAAGCGCTCGATCATGGCGCCCAATGCGCCGAGCTTCCAGGAACTCGGCTACGCCAACATGGACATCGAGCTGTGGTACGGCATCTTCGCTCCGGCCAAGCTGCCCGAGCCGATCGTGCAGAAATGGGAGAGCGAGCTGTCATCCATCACGGCCCTGCCGGAGGTGAAGGAGAGCCTGCTCAAGCAGGGCATGGTCGCGACTTATGCGCCGTCGCGCGACTTCGCCAAAACGGTCAAAGACGACGTCGTGCGCTGGCGCGCCGTTGTCGAGAAGGCCGGCATCAAGCCGGACTGAAGCCAAGCTTCACCTCCCCCTGATGACCCCTGATGGGGAGGGCAGGGGGCGGATTTGAGCGCCGGCGGGAGCCGGAGCTAGTAGCGCCGCAGCAACCCGACGAGCCGGCCCTGCACCTTGACGCGGTCCGGCCCGAAGATGCGGGTCTCGTAGGCCTTGTTGGCGGGCTCAAGCGCGATCGACGCGCCCTTGCGGCGCAGCCGCTTCAGCGTCACCTCGTTGTCGTCGATCAGCGCCACGACGATGGCGCCAGTCTCCGCCGTGTCGCTGCGCTCGATCAGCACCGTGTCGCCGTCCTGGATGCCCGCATCGATCATCGAATCGCCGGCGACCTCGAGCGCATAGTGCTCGCCCCGCCCGAGAAAGGACGCAGGCACCGCGACCGTATTGGAATTGTCGCGCAACGCCTCGATCGGCGTGCCGGCGGCGATTCGTCCGTAAATCGGCAGCTGGACCGCGTCGGCCGCGACGTTGGACGGCACGCCCGCCAGGCCATTCTTGTTGAACCCGCCGGTGATGACATTGGGCGCGAAGCGCTGGCTGCGTCCGACCCGCCCAGGTTGACTCGTGCCGGGTGCCGCCGTCGCCTCGGGCAGACGCACCACTTCCAGCGCGCGCGCCCGGTGCACCAGGCGGCGGATGAAGCCGCGCTCTTCCAGGCCGGTGATCAACCGGTGAATCCCGGATTTGGACTTCAGGCCGAGCGCATCCTTCATTTCGTCGAAGGACGGGGATATGCCGGTATCGATCAGGCGCTTGTTGATGAAGAGCAGGAGCTCGTGTTGTTTGCGCGTCAGCATGACGATGGTCCCCTCCGCCCAACGAACCCGGATCTATATCTAGAACAAAACCACAACACGGCACATGTTCTAGTTTAGTTCGCATGGCATCGTCAAGTGGATAAGTCGGGCGACCGCCGATTCTTCGGCCCATTCTGCCGATCGGCGCGGCCTGACGGCTTGTCCCGTGCCTCGTGGCCGGGCCGGCCAAAACTGTGTCGTCAGGTCGGCGGAATCGGCCGAACGTGCCCCGTCGTCCGCGGCTCGCGCGGGGCCCCCGTTTCGACCGCATGGAGGGGACGGACGCCTTCGGCGGCCCCTGCAACTGCGCGGCAACGTCATCGATCCGCAGCAGATGGTGAGCGCGACCGGTGTCCGGCGACGAGGGCTTGGCGCGCGCGATCGCCGCTTGGTTGATCTGCATCGCTGCGCCGCCGTCGATTGCGGCTTCGCTGGACGAGACCGCGGGAGCGACCGGCGCGGTTCAAGCCGTTGCGCGGCGGCCGGTGCGCGTCACGCCGAGCCGGGTGGCTTGCCTTTGCGCTCGGCCGCTTCGCGCTCGCGCAGATAGTCGTCGGTCGTGCACACGACCGGACGCTGGGGCGTGTGGGGATCGAAGTCCTGGATGGTGACGGCCGTGATGCGGCAGGTGTCGCACATCTTGAGCACGTCGAGGCGCTGCGGCTGGCCGCGGTACATCCAGTGCTTGCCTTCGAGCTTGGCGATCACGCGCTCGATCGTGCTCTTGACGCCGAACGGCTTGCCGCAGCTGACGCAGCAGAACGGCTCCTCTTCCTTGATGACGCGCGGGCTCGACGTCGCCGCGCGGAAATCGAGCTGCGGCCGGAGCGCGATCACCTTCTCGGGGCAGGTCGCCCTGCACAGCCCGCATTGAACGCAGGCATCCTCGGCGAAGCGCAGCATCGGCTTTTCCGGATTGTCGGACAGCGCACCGGTCGGGCAGGCCGCGACGCACGCGAGGCATAGCGTGCAGCCCTCGACATTGACTTCGATCATGCCGAAGGGAGCGCCCGCGGGGAGGGCCACCACCTCGACTGGATTTGGCGACACGCGCTGCAACTCGCGCAGCGCCAGGCGCTGCACGTCGCGCTTGGCGCCGGCCGGCGCGAATGTCGCGGGCGCGCGTACGCCCGCAACCGTCACGATGGCGCGCAGCGTTAGGGAGAGCGCATCGGGATCATCGGTTTCGATCGTCGCCACGCGTCCGGACCCGAAACCGATTCCGTCGAGGATCGTGTTGGCGAGCAGGACGGTATCCTGCAGACCGGCGGCATCATGGCGCGGCTTGGCGCGCAGCAGGAAACGGAGCGCCCCCGCGCCGAAGGCGAATGCGGCCGCGACGGACTCGAGCCCGACCTGGGTCACCTCATTGACCGACACCGGCAGGACGTGCGCCGGAAGCCCGTCGCCAAAGCGCGCGAGCGCCTCGATCAATTCGATGCCGTGATCGCCGTCATGAATCAGCACGACGGCATTCTTGCCGCCGGCGTCGCGATAGGCACCGAGCAGCGTGCGCAGCTTGCGCATCAGCGTGTCGGCCGGCGGCAGCGCGTAGGACGCGGCGCCGGTCGGGCAGGCGGCGGCGCACTGGCCGCAGCCGGCGCAGACACCGGCGTCGATCGCCACGTGATTGCCGTCTGGCGCGATGGCACCCGCCGGGCAGAGGTCGAGGCAGCGCCGGCAGCCGACGATCTTCGAGCGCGAATGCGCGCACAGATGCTCGGTGAAGGTGATGTAGCGCGGCTTGTCGAAGGTGCCGACCAGGTCGCGCGCCTTCAGCACGGCGCGCAGCACGGCAGCCTGATCGCGCGGATCGGCTCTGACATAGCCTTCGCGCAGATCGGGAGCCGGGAACAGAGGCGCTGTACCCGAGACGTCGAGAATGATGTCGCAGTGAGACGTCGTGCCGTTCTTCTCGTCACCGAAGCGGAAGCCGCCACGCGAGCTCGGCGCCGATTGGGCGTAGCCGTCGACCGTCACCTCGAACTTGCCGAGATGGCCCTTGGCCTGGCGCACCGTGCCGCGCACGACGGGAAAATCGGTTGTGCGCGGCGGCTGTGGCGCATCCGATCCGGTCAGCATGACTGTGACGTCGAGGTAGTCTTGCAGCAGGCGGCCGGCCTCGATCGCCTGAGCGTCACGCCCATAGATCAGGACCACGCCGTCGCTCGACAGGCTGACGAGCGGCACGCCGGGCAGAGGCTCCGATGCCATGGCGAGCAGCGCGGCCTGCTTGGGGCCGGCGCGGCCGGCATCGTTGGACCAGCCGGCCGCCTCGCGGATGTTTGCAAAGATGGGCGTAGCACCGGACGGATGCGATGCGGCGATCTCGGAGAACAGCGGTGCTTCCTGGGTGCATGCGACGGTCAGAGATCCGGGCGCCGACAGCGCCGCCTGGAATTTGCCGACTTCGGCGCGGCAGAGTTGCGTGGCCGTCGTGAGGAGCGCATTGCGGCAGCCCTTGCCGATCGCTTCGACGTCGAGCGGCATCGAGTGCTCGCACGAACAGATCAGGATGTTCCGTTTGTCGGTCACGCTTCCCCGGCTCGCCGGCCCCGGCATGCGACAAGTCGCCCGGCCGGATCCATTTGTCACGACGTCCCGCAAAATGCGAGGAATCATCGGACTCTGACGGCGGCGATCATAAGGCGGCGTTGGCCGCTCCCTCAAGTCGGTTATAATGTCGCGGGCTTGCGGACATCGGCCGAGATCTGCGAGCCGGGCCGATTGACAGGGCCAACAAGCCGGATCAAAGCATGGCGATGGAAGCACGACGGCTCGGCGCCGCGAAACATGGGCGAGTGCTCGACTTGCCGCCGCCTTACCGTCTCGTGAGTTTGCGCGAAGTGGGCGACGCTTTCGCCCACGCGCAATCCATTGCCTCCGAATCCGGCGCCGGGACCCTCGTCTATGTCGGGCGTTTCGATCTCGCGGAGTTTGCCGTCGTGCTCGAGCCGGACGAGCCGCTTCGCCTTGCGCGGCGCGCCTTCCTGGCCGCATGCACCGCGCTCGGCGATGCCATTCTTGCCGAAGCCCCGCCCGAGAAGCCGGTCACTTTCGACTGGCCGGATGCCGTCCGTGTCGATGGCGGCCTGGTCGGCGGCGCGCGGCTCGCCTGGCCGCAAGGCGCCACGGACGATGAGCCGCCGGATTGGCTGGTGTTCGGCGCCATGATCCGCACGGTCGCCATGGGCGATGAGGAGCCCGGCGTCCGACCGTTGACTGCGACGCTGGAGGAGGAGGGCTTCGACGATCCCGGTTCGGACCGCATGGTCGAGAGTTTTGCGCGGCACCTCATGTCGGTGCTGCACACCTGGCACGAACGGGGCTTCGCCGAGGTGGCGCGTCTTTATATGGCGCGGCTTGCGATGGAGAAGGGCGCCAGCGGGGAAATCGCTGAGAATGGCGACTTGCTGATCAAGCGCGGCACGACGGCGGCCGAACGCCGTTCGCTGGTCCACGCGCTGGCTGCGCCCTCGTGGTTCGATGCCGCGACCGGAGGGCCGCGGCGGTGAAGCTGCTCAAGACCATCCGGCTCGATCCGTCGGATACCTTCGTCTTCGAGGCCGCGGCCGAGCCGGGCGAGTGGGCCGTGTCCGGCGCCTTCGCCTTCTGGGACGTCGACGCCGCTTCACTCCAGGGCAAGCCGCGCACGGCCTTTCGTTCCGGTTTCCTCGGCGTCGTTTCGGGCGGCCGGTCGACCCTGGTGCAGGTGGTGGAGGCCGCGCCCGCGGACCGCGACGCCGCCACCGATCAGCTCGCGCAGCAACTCGTGGAGCGCTTCGGTGCCCCTAATCTGGTCGAGGCGCGCGCCGCCGCTGCGGAAGAGGTTTCCTTCGCGGCATCGCTGTGCAACCAGCCGCTCGACACGCTGATCGCCGTGCACCGCACCCTGGAGAAGGGCGAGATCCGCGAATCCTTCCGGACCTTGCGTCCGCGCGGCGATCCGAAGCAATTGCCTGTGTTCTCGCTGGTCGCGATGGAAGGCGACGGCGACGACGAGCCGGGTGAAACCATCGATCTTGCGGCTCTCGCCCGCGAGCAGCAGCCATGAGCGATTTCTGGGTCTCCTGCGGCCATCACCTGCTCGATCGCGACGCAGGCGGCGGCCTGATCGTGACCGACGAGTTTCTCAAGGCCTATCTGGCGCGGCCGGAGCTGAAGCCGCCGCCCGAGGCCTGCGAAGCCGAACGCGCCTTGCACGCTTCGCTGCTCGCCCAGCCGCGCCGGCCCGTGCAGCCGGCCGAGATCGCCGCGCTTGCCGATCCCGATGCGCGCGAGAACTGGGAGCTGGTGCTGGGCTTCCGCGATCATCTGCTTGCCCATCCGACCATCGAAGGCGCCTATGTCACGCTGGCACGCAAGGGCGCGGGCCGGATGCCGCCGCTCTTTCTCAATCAGCTCGTCCATGTGATCCTGCGCAACGTGCTCGACGGCTGCTCGGATGCGCATGTGGTGCGGGCTGCGGAGCTGTTCTTCCGTCCGCAGATCGTCACGCTGCACGAAGGCTCGCTGCTCGCCGCCGATGACGAGCTCATTTCGGGCACCAATCCCGGACCGGTGTCGCCGCTGGTCTCGATGCTCGGCCTCAAGAACGCCGCGAACATCGACGTGCTCGTCGACGACAGCGCCGGCAGCTATTGGGAGCGCAGCGATCAGTTCGACATGGCGATCGACCTGACGGCCGGACGGCGCGGCATCGCGGCACTCGGCGAGGTCATCCAGCGCTGGGTCGCGCATCTGCTCGGCACCGAGGTCGACGTCGAACCGCTGATCGAAGTGCGCGATGCGTCCTTCACCTGGTATGTCGGCCTCGACGCCGAAGGCACGAAGATCGGCAATGCGCTGTGGCATGGCGAGGAGCTCGACGACCAGACGCGCGAACGCGTGGTCGGCCTCTACCGCCTGACGTTCCGCGACCCTACGATGGTCTTGGACAAGGTGCGCGGCGAGCCGGTCTACCTGATTCTCGCGGTGGATGCGGACAAGCACCTTCGCCTCAAGCCGCAGAACCTCATTGCCGGTCTGCCGGTGCGGCATATGGAGGAGGTGACGTGACCCGATCGGCGCCCGATCTGCGCATTCCGGTCGGCGTCGTCATCGAACGGCGCAAGGCGACCAACCCGTGGGCCGATTACGTGTGGCGCCCGGTGGCGATTCTGCCCGGGCGTCCCGAGGTCGCGCCCTGGACCGAACTCGGCCGGCAGGGAGATGCGACGAGCTTCTATGCCGGCGACACGGAGGTCCTGCTGTTTCACGCCGACACGCCGCGCTATCGCGACAATCTTCAATCGGGCACGCCTAGCCTATGGGTCGTCTTGCGTCCGACCGATGACGAGCCGCCCTTCGGCGTCGTCACAGTGACGGCGGATTCGAGCGAGGGGGAGGGCTATACGGCGGCAGGCGCCGATCTCGTCGACTTCGTACCCATGCCGGATGCGATCCGCGATGCGATTGCGGCTTTTGTAGCCGAGCATCATGTCGAGCAGGAATTCTTCAAGCTGCCCCGCAAGGCAAGTGATCCCGAAGCGCTGGCGCGCCGCCCCCGCGGCGACAAGCGAACACGGGTGACGGGCGATGACCACTGACGACGGATTTCTCCGGCGCTGGTCGCGGCGCAAGCTCGAGCACGCGAAGGGGGACGCTGTCGCTGACGAGCAGCAAACCGGACCGGAGGACAGCGGGGAGAAAACGCCGGCGAAGGGCGAGGGGAGACCGACGGTTCCGGCGGTCCCGCCGTCGACACCGTCCGAGACGGCAGCGCCTGCGATCGACCTCTCGAAGCTGCCGTCGATCGAATCGATCACCGCGGCAACCGACATTCGCGGCTTCCTCGCCCCCGGCGTACCCGCGGAACTGACCCGGGCGGCGCTGCGGCGCGCATGGGTCGTCGATCCGAAGATACGCGACTTCATCGAGATCGCTGAGAACCAGTGGGATTTCACCAAGGCGGGAAGCATGCCCGGTTTCGGTGACTTGGCCGACGAGGATGTCCAGAAGCTGGTTGCCGCGGTCATCGGCGATCGCAAGCCATTGGCCGAGGCGCACGGTGTCGAAGACGCGAAGCCGACAAGTCCGAGGAGTAACGAGGAAAAATCAACTGTCGCCGCTGTGCCGCCGCCCGTAGCGTTGCCGGCCGGCGCACCGCCTCCTGCTGTGCGCGGCGACGGGCCATCTCCGGCTGAACCGCAACCCGATGCCCCTGTGGCCGATGAGAAGCAAATCGATGTTGCGATGCAGCATGAGCCCGCGCATGGCGAGTGGGCAAAATCCAGCCCCTCACGCAGGCACGGCGGCGCTCTGCCGAAATGAATCCGGGTCATAGCCCGCGGCTATCATAGCCCGAAGGTATTGACGCCGATGAAAATAAGAGGTTTATATTTTCTTGGAATTTCATTCTCATTCCAAGGGGAGAGAATGAGAGACACCGGCTTAAACGACGCAATAGCGGCGGCCGGCGGGATTGGAGCGCTTGCCCGTAAGATCGGCATTGCGCAGCCATCCCTGTCGAAGTGGACGCGTGTTCCCGCGGAGCGGGTCGTTGCCGTCGAGACGGCGACCGGAATCGATCGCTCCATTCTTCGACCGGATCTCTACGGCGCTGCCGTTCCGTCCGCCGACGCGGTCGACGACGTCGATGCCGCGCGCGCACAGGAATATGCGTTGCTCGCGACCCTGCTGGCGCGTGCGCCAGACGGCGCGTTGCTGCAGCGCCTCTCGAGGTTGACTGGCGACGACAGTCTGTTGGGCCAGGCGCATGCGGCGCTCGCAGAAGGCGCCACGCAGGTCACCGCCGAAGCCGTCGAGCGCGAGTATCACGATCTCTTTATCGGCGTCGGGCGCGGTGAGTTCCTGCCCTATGCCTCCTATTACCTGACCGGATTCCTCTACGAGCGGCCGCTCGCGAATCTGCGCGGCCATCTGGCCAGGCTGGGGCTGGAGCGTGCCGTCGATCAGTCGGAGCCGGAAGATCACATCGCGATTCTGTGCGAGATCATGTCGGGCCTGGCCGGTGGCCGCTACGTCGCGGCGAAGGATGCCGATCGCGAACTGTTCGAAGCGCACCTGTCGCCATGGGCGCCACGGCTATTTAAGGATCTGGAGCGCGCTGAGCGTGCCGATTTCTACCGGCATGTCGGCAAGCTCGGACGAGTGTTCATGGATATCGAGACGGAGGCCTTCACGCTGCCGTCATAAACGGCAGCGCAGGACTGGACCAATCAAGATTACCGATCGGAGGAAACAGTCATGAGTGAACACACAGAGAAAGCGAAGGTCGGCCGCCGCGCATTCCTTCGCACCATGGGCGCCGGCGCCGGCCTGGCGGCTGCCGCAGCGGCGCCGCTCGCCACCTCCGCGCGCGCCGACAGCGAATCGGATTCGGAAAAGAAGAAGGCGCGCTACAAGGAAACCGATCACGTGAAGATGTTCTACAAGGTCAATCGCTATTAGAGGGAGGCGCACGTGCTGATCAAGAGGACGGAACGTCAGGCCCGCCGCACCGCGCTTGCCGCAGCGTTGGGCAATCAAGCCGCATCCGGTATCGACCGGCGCGCCTTCCTTCGCAGGTCCGGGCTTGCAGCCGGCAGCCTCGCCGCGATCGGCGCGCTGCCGCTCGCTGGCGTGCGCAAGGCCGAGGCGGCTGCCGCAATGGCCGGCGCCGGGGGCGGCGTCACGGTCAAGAAGAACATCTGCACGCACTGCTCGGTCGGCTGCACCGTCCTGGGCGAAGTGCAGAATGGCGTGTGGGTCGGGCAGGAGCCGGGCTGGGACAGCCCGATCAGCCGCGGTTCGCACTGCGCCAAGGGTGCGGCGACGCGCGAGCTGGTGCACGGCGACCGGCGCCTGCGCTACCCGATGAAGATGGTCAACGGCCAGTGGCAGCGCATCAACTGGGATACGGCCGTCACTGAAATCGCCGCCAAGATGGAGGCGATCCGCACGAAGAACGGACCGGATTCGCTCTACTGGCTCGGCTCGGCGAAGCAGACCAACGAAGGCGCCTACTGGTTCCGGAAGTTCGCCGCCTTCATGGGCACGAACAACGTCGATCACCAGGCGCGCATCTGTCACTCGACCACCGTCGCGGGCGTGGCCAATACCTGGGGCTATGGCGCGATGACCAACAGCTACAACGACATCCGCAACTCCAAGACCATGATCATCATGGGCGGCAATCCGGCCGAGGCGCATCCGGTATCGCTGCAGCACGTGCTCACGGGCAAGGAGCTGAACAAGGCCAACATGATCGTGATCGATCCGCGCATGACGCGGACGGCCGCTCATGCGACCGAGTATGTGCGCATCCGCTCCGGCACGGACATCCCCGTGATCTGGGGCATCCTGTGGCACGTCTTCAAGAACGGCTGGGAAGACAAGGAATTCATCGCCCAGCGCGTCTACGGCATGGACGACATCCGCAAGGAAGTCGAGAAGTACAACCCGCAGGAAGTCGAGCGGATTGCCGGCGTTCCGCCCGCGCAGCTCGAGCGGGTCGCCAAGCTGTTCGCGACGGAGAAGCCGGCAACGCTGATCTGGTGCATGGGTGCGACGCAGCACACGGTCGGCACGGCCAACGTCCGCGCGTTCTGCGTGGCGCTGCTGGCGACCGGCAACGTCGGCAAGTTCGGCACCGGCGCCAACATCTTCCGCGGCCACACCAACGTGCAAGGTGCGACCGATCTCGGCCTCGATATCGTGACCACGCCGCTGTACTACGGGCTGGCCACCCCCGCATGGCGCCACTGGTCGCGCGTGTGGGAAGTCGAGTACGACTGGCTTGCCGCCCGTTTCGACACGATCAAGGGGGCCGACGGCAAAGACGTCAAGATGATGGAAACGGCAGGCATCCCGTCGACCCGCTGGTTCGACGCGACACTACTGCCGAAGGATCAGGTCACGCAGAAGGATGGCCTGAAGGCGATGATCGTGTTCGGCCACGGCGGCAACACCGTGACCCGCATGCCGAAGGCAGCCGAAGGCATCGAGAAGCTCGATCTGCTGGTCGTCGCCGATCCGCATCCGACGACCTGGGCGGTGCTGTCCGAGCGCAAGAACGACACCTACCTTCTCCCGGTCTGCACCAGCTACGAGGCGGAAGGCTCGCGCACGTCCTCCAACCGTTCGATCCAGTGGGGCGAGCAGATCGTCAAGCCGATCTTCGAGTCGAAGGACGATCTGGAGATCATGTACCTACTGGCCCAGAAGCTCGGCTTCGCCGACAGGATGTTCAAGAACGTCAAGGTCAAGAACAACCTGCCAGACGCCGAGGATGTGCTTCGCGAGATCAACCGCGGCGGCTTCTCGACCGGCTACTGCGGCCAGTCGCCCGAGCGCCTCAAGCTGCACATGGCCAACCAGGGGGACTTCGACCTCGTCACGCTCAAGGCGTCGTCGGGTCCATGCAAGGGCGACACCTACGGCCTGCCGTGGCCATGCTGGGGCACGCCGGAGATCAAGCATCCCGGCACGCATACGCTCTACAACACCCACCTTCACGTGAAGGAAGGCGGCGGCACCTTCCGCGCCCGCTTCGGCGTGGAGCGCGAAGGCAAGACGCTGCTGGCCGAAGGGTCCTACTCGGTCGGCTCGGAGATCAAGGACGGCTATCCCGAGTTCAATTACGGCGTCCTCAAGAAGCTGGGCTGGGACAAGGATCTAACGCCGGCCGAATTGGCGACGATCCAGCGCATCGGCGGCGCCAATCCCGACGGCGTGTCCTGGGCGATCGATCTCTCAGGCGGCATCCAGCGTGTCTGCCTGGAGCACGGCGTGATGCACTACGGCAACGGCAAGGCGCGCGCCAACGCGTTTGGCTTGCCGGATGCCATTCCGACCCACCGCGAGCCGATCTACACCCCGCGGCCGGATCTCGTGGCCAAGTATCCGACGCTGCCCAACGCACGCCAGTTCCGCATGCCGAACGTCGGCTTTGACGTGCAGAAGGCGGCGGTCGACAAGGGCATCGCCAAGGAGTTCCCGCTGATCCTCACCTCCGGCCGTCTGGTCGAGTACGAGGGCGGCGGCGAGGAGACCCGCTCGAACAAGTGGCTTGCCGAGCTGCAGCAGGACATGTTCGTCGAGATCAATCCGTCCGATGCCGCCGACCGCGGCATCAAGGACGGGGCGTGGGTCTGGGTGTTCGGCGCCGAGAACAACTCGAAGGCGCGCGTCAAGGCGCTGGTCACGGAACGCGTGGGCAAGGGCGTGACCTGGATGCCGTTCCACTTCGCCGGCTGGTTCCAGGGCGTGGACCAGCGCGGCAAGTATCCGAAGGGCACCGACCCGGTCGTGCTTGGTGAAAGCGTGAACGCGCTGACCACCTACGGCTTCGATCCGGTCACGGGCATGCAGGAGCCCAAGGCCACGCTCTGCCAGGTTAAGGCAGCTTAAGGGAGGGCATGATCATGGCTCGGATGAAATTCCTCTGCGACGCCGACCGCTGCATCGAGTGCAACGCCTGCGTCACCGCCTGCAAGAACGAGCACGAGGTGCCCTGGGGCATCAACCGCCGGCGCGTCGTCACCATCAACGACGGCAAGCCCGGCGAGCGCTCGGTCTCGATGGCCTGCATGCACTGCACGGACGCCCCGTGCGCCGCTGTGTGCCCGGTCAAGTGCTTCTACACCACGGCCGACGGCGTGGTCCTGCACTCCAAGGATCTGTGCATCGGCTGCGGCTACTGCTTCTATGCGTGCCCGTTCGGCGCGCCGCAGTACCCGAAGGTTGGCAATTTCGGTTCGCGCGGCAAGATGGACAAGTGCACCTTCTGCGCCGGCGGACCGGAGGCGGACAGCTCGAAGGCCGAATACGACAAGTACGGCTCCAACCGTCTGGCCGAAGGCAAGCTGCCGCTGTGCGCCGAAATGTGCTCGACCAAGTCGCTGCTCGCCGGCGACGGCGACGTCATCGCGCAGATCTACAAGGAGCGTGTGGCGAAGCGTGGTTACGGTTCGGGCGCGTGGGGCTGGAAGACGGCCTACAAGGAGACGATCGCATCCTGACCCGGATGGAAAGGGCGGCGCGGCCCGGATGCCACGCCGCCGCTCTGCCAGCGCAAAAGAAAATTTTTAGGGGAGTACACGATATGACGATGCTACTCGCGCTTGGCCGCAGCGCCATTGCCGCATTGGCATTGGCCGTTCTTGCCAGCATCGCCGTTCCGGCTTCCGCCCAGCAGCCGACCCAGGTCAATCCGACCGCCAGCTCGGTCAAGGAAGACCAGCTCTTCCGGCAGATGACGCGCATCGACGGGCGCATCTCGATCCCCGATGCCAAGGAAGGGGTGCTGATCCAGCCGGCGGGCCAGTCCTGGCGGCAATTCCACGAGGTCACGTTGCCATGGATTGGCGCCATCGCCATCCTCGGCATGCTCGCGCTGCTCGTCATCTTCTATCTGACGCGTGGCATGGTGCGCATCGAACGCGGCCGCTCGGGCCGCACCATCATGCGGTTCAACGCGTTCGAGCGTTTCGTCCATTGGCTGACGGCGACCTGCTTCATCGTGCTGGCCATCTCGGGCCTCAACATCACCTTCGGCCGTCAGATTCTGATGCCGATCCTGGGGCCGAACGGATTCGCGAGCTGGTCGCAGTACGCCAAGTATGCGCACAACTACCTCAGCTTTCCGTTCACGCTGGGCGTCGTGCTGATCCTGCTGATGTGGATCGCCTGGGCTCTCCCCAACCGCACCGACGTCGAATGGCTGAAGCAGGGTGGCGGATTGGTCGGCAACAAGCACCCGCCGGCCGCGCGCTTCAACGCCGGCCAGAAGATCATGTTCTGGCTCGTCGTGCTCGGCGGCGCCGCCGCCGCGATCTCGGGCTATCTGCTGATGTTCCCGTTCTACGCGACCGACGTCGAGGGCATGCAGACGGCCCAGATGGTCCACGGCATCGTCGCGGTGATCTTCGTGGCGGTCATGCTGGCCCACATCTATATCGGCACGATCGGCATGGAAGGCGCCTTCGAATCGATGGGCACAGGCGATGTCGATCTCAACTGGGCCAAGCAGCATCACCCGATCTGGGTAGAGCAGGAGATGGCCCAGAGTCGCGGTGCGTCCCAGGGGGCGCCGGCCGAATGACGACAAGCTAAGGGGAGGACACACATGCAAAGCTTTCTCGCCGCCTGTGCCGCCGCGATCGCGATCGCGGTGATCGCCGGCTACGTGCTCGATAGCACGGTCCAGAGGCCGTCTTCGTCGGCTTATACGACGACCGGAGCCGAGCCGCGGAGCTGAGGGCCGCTCGGCCGGCGCGTCGTTTTCCAACGCAAGCCCGACGCCCTGACCGGCGTCGGGCTTCATCTTTGTTTGGCAGTCGTTACTTCGCGGCCTTCTCGAGGAATCTGACCAGCGCTTCCCGGTCCGCCGGGTCGCCGATGACCTGTTCGGGCATCTTGGTGCCGGGCGTGTAGGCGGCGGGGCCGACCTCGAACAGCTTGGCCACCGTTTCGGGCGTCCACACGATGTCGAGCTGCGTGAGCGCCGGCGAGAAGTTGTAGCCGGGCAGAGTCGCGATCCGCCGGCCGAATATGCCGGCGAGCGTCGGTCCGGCGCGGTTGCCGTCATCGGGCTTGAGCGTGTGGCAGGCGACACAGGCCCGGAAGACGGTGGCGCCCGGGTCGTCCTTGTAGGCTTCGAGCGGATCCTCATCGCCGGCACCGCCCTGGGTTTCGACCTCCTCGCCAGTCGTCAGGTTCCAGCGCCGGATCATGTGGTCGGCGCCGCCGGCGAGCAGCGTGCGGCTATCGGGAAGGAAGGTCGCCGACCAGATGGGCAGGCCGCGGCCGGTCAGCGTGCGCGCAACCGTGCGGGGCCCGCGCGCGACGACCGTGATCAGGCTCTGGATGCCGGCGGCGGTGACGAGCGAGCCATCCGGCGACACGGCGACGACGATGAGCGGTGTGGCGCCCGCCTCGACGCGATCGCGCATCTCGCCCGTCGGCGAGAGGAAATAGATGTTGCCGTCGGCGCCGCCCGCAACGATCTCGCCATCCGGCGCCACGGCGATGCTGCTGAGCGGGGCGGGGAGCGTGGCAATGGTCGGGGCGCCGCCCGCGACCGGCCAGATGCGCACCGTCAGGTCGTAGCCGGCGCTGATCACGTGCCGTCCATCGGGGGTGAAGGCGACGCCGTTGACGTTGTCCTTGTGCCCTTCGAGAACCGAGGCGGACCCGCCCGCGAGCGGCCAGAGGCGCACCGTGCGATCCCAGGACGCAGACGCGAGCGTCTTGCCGTCGGGCGACACGGCGATGGCCACCACGGGCGCCTCATGCCCCTCCAGCACCGTGGCCGGACGGTCTGCGCCGGGATCCCACAAGGCGATGCGCTGGTCCTGGCTTGCCGTGACCAGCATTCCGTCGAGCAGGATGGCGACTGCATTGACCGCGCTGTCATGGAAGCGCAGCACGCGCGCGGCAGCGTTGCGCTCGAGCGACCACAGGATGGTCGATGCATCGAAACTGCCGGAGAGCGCGGTCTTGCCGTCGGATGTGACCGCCACAGCGCGCACCGGGCCGCCATGGCCGCGAAGCTGCGCCTGGACGGGCTGGATGGCGGAGATCGCCAGTGCTAGCACGATCGACAGGCCGCCGGCCCGGTGGTGTCGGGTCGAGCTAACTGCTTGGTCCAGCTTCATTCTCCACTCCCTTCCAATTGAGAATGGAGAAGGTCCCGCCAAGGTTCAAGACGTTAGAGCCCGATCAGTCCGCTGCCGAAGGACACGATCTCGACCCGCTCGCCGGCCCGCGCCGGCGGCGCCTCGGGCGCGCGCACGATCAGGCAGTCGGCCTGGGCAAGGAAGGACAGCATCGAGCTGTCCTGCCGGTCGAAGGGCGTCGCGCCGAGCTGTCCGTCGCCTGTGTGCGAGAGCCGCGCGCGCAGATAGTCCTGGCGCCGGTCGTTGGCCGGTAGATCGCGCATGAGCACGGCGGTCGTGGCGGGCGAGGGCGCGCGCACGACGCCGAGCAGCCGCTCGAGCGCGGGTTTGAGAAAGAGCAGCGCGCACACGATGGTCGATACCGGATTGCCCGGCAGACCGAGCATGGGCGTGCCGGCGATGCGGCCGAACATCAGCGGCTTGCCGGGCCGCATGGCGATGCGCCAGAAGTCGAGGGTCAGACCCTCCTCGCCGAGCGCCTGCTGCACCAAATCGTGCTCGCCGACCGAAGCCCCTCCGGTGGTCACCAGGAAGTCGGCACCCCTTGCGCCGGCGGCCGCCGATTTGAGCGCCTCGAGCGTATCGCCGGCGATGCCGAGGTCGATCGGCGTGCCGCCGCAAGCGGCGACGAAGGCACCCAAGGCGAAGCCGTTCGAGCTGACGATCTGGGACGGCCCGATCGGATCGCCCGGCCGGACGATCTCGTCGCCGGTCGCGAGGATGGCAACGCGTGGCCGGCGGCGGACCTTGAGCCAGGGGCGGTTCATCGCGGCCGCCAGGCCGATGTCGCGCACGCTGAGGACGCGGCCGGCCTTGAGGCCGACCTCGCCCGCCTTGAAGTCGAGGCCGGCCGGCCGGATATAGCGACCAACCGGCGCGCCCTCGCGCACGCCGATCGTCTTGCCCCCGGCATGCGCATCGACATCCTCCTGGATGACGATGGCGTCGGCGCCGGCAGGGACCGGGGCGCCGGTGAAGATCCGCACCGCTTGGCCAGGCCCGACCGTGCCCGCAAAGCTGGCGCCTGCCGGGACATGGCCGATCAACGTGAGCTGGCTCGGTACCTTGGCGACATCGGCGGCACGCACGGCATAGCCGTCCATGGCCGAGACCGCGGCGGGCGGCTGGGTGACGCGCGCGACGACGTCCTCGGCGAGCACACGGCCGAGCGCATCGGTCAGCCCGACCTGTTCGGGCTCGACCGGCTTGAGCTCGCGCGTGATGCGCGCCAAAGCCTCGGCGACCGAGATCATGGGGCGCTGAAGGTGCCGGACTTGCCGCCGGCCTTGTGCACGAGACGCACATCGGTGATCTGCATCCCCCGGTCGACCGCCTTGCACATGTCGTAGACCGTCAGCGCGGCGACCGTGACGGCGGTCAGCGCCTCCATCTCGACGCCGGTCCGGCCGGTCAGCTTGCAGGTCGCCGTGATGTCGACCGCGTGACGCCCGCCTGCAAGCCCAGCCGGCACGCCCACCAGGTCGACGGTGACCGAGGTCAACGCCAGGGGATGGCAGAGCGGGATTAGCTCGGCCGTTCGCTTGGCCGCCATGATGCCGGCCAGGCGCGCGACGGCCAGCACGTCGCCTTTGGCGACGCCGCCCGCCATGATCTTCTCGAGTGTCGCGGGCTGCATGACGACCGAGCACTTGGCGGTCGCGGTGCGCTCGGTCACGTCCTTGGCGGTGACGTCGACCATGGCGGCCTTGCCGTCGGCGTCGAAATGCGTGAAGCCGCTCATGCCGTCGGCTCTCCTGGGGGAACCGGATCGGCGAGGATCGCACGCGTCGCCGCGGCGACGTCTGACTGGCGCATCAATGACTCGCCGATCAGGAAACAGCGCACGCCGGCGCGTGCCATGCGGGCGAGATCGGCGGGGTTGCCGAGGCCGCTTTCGGCGACCACGTTTCGTTCTTTTCCGAGCCGCGGCGCCAGCTCTTCGGTCACTTTAATATCGGTCTTTAACGTTTTGAGATTCCTGTTGTTTATCCCCATCAAGTGAGATCTTAGTTTAACTGCGCGATCTGCTTCAAGTTCATCATGAACTTCAACCAGGACATCCATGCCGAGGTCGCTTGCGAGCGCCTCGAGTTCGGCTGCCTGATCGTCGCTCAGCGCCGCCATGATCAGCAGCACGCAGTCGGCGCCGAGCGCGCGGCTCTCGACGATCTGATAGGGGTCGAGCATGAAGTCCTTGCGCAGCACCGGCAGATCGACCGCGGCGCGCGCCGCTTGCAGGTGGGAGTCACGACCCTGGAAGTAGGGCTCGTCGGTCAGCACGGAGAGGCAAGTGGCGCCGCCGTCGCGATAGGCGCGCGCGAGCGCCGCCGGATCGAAATCGGCGCGGATCAGCCCGCCCGACGGCGAGGCCTTCTTGATCTCTGCGATCAGGCCGTAGCGCCCGGCCGCGACCGCGCCGGCCAGCGCGCGCGCGAAGCCGCGCGGCGGCGGCGCCGCCAGTGCGGCTGCTCGCAGCTCATCGATCGGCCGGCGCAGCCGGCGCCGCTCGACGAGCGCGCGCTTGTCGGCGCAGATGCGTGCCAGCACGTCGGGCAGCTCGGGTGAGGCTGCGCTCGCTGGGGCGGGGCTGGTCACGGATGAGCCCTAGGCCGGCTTCTCGGTCGTGATGCGCACGAGCCGTTCGAGCGTCGCCTTGGCCTGGCCGCCGTCGATCGCCTGTGCGGCGAGGCCGGCGCCGTCCTTGAGGTTGCCCGCCTTGCCGGCGACCACCAGGGCGGCCGCGCTGTTGAGCACCACGATATCGCGGTAGGGACCGGGCTCGCCGGCCAGCAGCCCCTGGATCGCCTTGGCATTGAAGGTGCTGTCGCCGCCCTTGATGCGCGCGAGGTCGGTGCGCTGCAGCCCCGCGTCGGCCGGCGTCACCTCGAAGGTGCGGACCTTGCCGCCCTTGAGCTCGGCCACGAAGGTGGCGCCCGTGGTCGTGATCTCGTCGAGGCCATCGCCATGGACGACCCAGGCGGCGGTGCTGCCGAGCCGCTGCAGCGTGTGAGCGATCGGCTCGACCCAGTCGCGCGCAAAGACGCCGAGCATGTGGAACTTGACCCCGGCCGGGTTGGTCAGCGGCCCGAGCAGATTGAAGATGGTGCGCGTGCCCAGCTCGACGCGGGTGCCCGCGACGTTGCGCATGGCGCTATGATGCCGCGGCGCCATCATGAAACCGATGCCGGCCTTGCGGATGGCGCGCTCGATGAGCGCCATGTCGCAGTCGATGTTGACGCCGAGCTGGGTCAGCACGTCGGCGGCCCCCGATTTCGACGACAGGGCGCGGTTGCCGTGCTTGGCGACGGGAACGCCGCATGCGGCGACCACGATCGCCGAGCCTGTCGAGATATTGAGCGTTCCCGAGGCGTCGCCGCCGGTGCCGACGATGTCGATCGCGTTGTCCGGCGCCTGGATGCGGTGAACCTTGGCACGCATCACGCGCGCGGCACCGGTGATCTCCTCGACGGCCTCGCCGCGCACCCTGAGCGCCATCAGGAAGCCGCCCATCTGCGACGGCGTTGCGTTGCCCGACATGATGATGTCGAACGCCTGCTCGGCCTCGGCTTCGCTGAGGCGCTTGCCGCCCGCGACCTGGCCGAGCAGCGTCTTGAGCTGGCTCATATCGCCAACCGGGAGGCCGCTCACGCCACGGCCCTCCGGGCGGCCGCACCGGTCTGGACCGGCGCCACCTCGCGGACATTGAGCCCGCAGGACGCGAGGAAGTTGCCCAGCAGCCGATGGCCGTGCTCGCTGGCGATGCTCTCGGGGTGGAACTGCACGCCGACGATCGGCAGCGTGCGGTGCGCCAGGCCCATGATCAGCCCGTCGCTGGTGTGGGCCGTCAAGGTCAGTTCGGCCGGCAGGCTCGCCCGCTCGACCACCAGCGAGTGGTAGCGCGTCGCCTGGAACGGGCTCGGCAGCCCGGCGAACAGGCCGGTGGCGCCATGGCTGATCACGCTCAGCTTGCCGTGCATCGGCATTGGACCGCGCACGACCTTGCCGCCGAACGCCTGACCGATCGCCTGGTGCCCGAGGCAGACGCCGAGCAATGGCACGCGTGCCTGGGCCGCCGCGCCGATCAGATCGAGGCAGATACCGGCGCGGTCGGGGTCGCAGGGCCCGGGCGAAAGGACGATGCCCTGCGGCTTCATCGCGATCGCGTCTGCGGCCGTCAGCGCATCGTTGCGCTTGACCGTCACCTCGGCGCCCAGCTCGCCCAGGTAATGCCACAGGTTGTAGGTGAAGCTGTCGTAGTTATCGATCAGAAGGAACATGAAAACCCGGCGCCCGCCCTGTCTCAAGGTGAGGGTGCTCTTATAGCAAGGGCTGCCGGGCGGGGGAAGGCGAGGGGACGAGCCTGGTTAGGTCCGGCCAAGGTCAGTCGACGCCGCCAGTATACGCACAAGAAACTCGGCTACTTTCTTGCGATCTGGGGCGGGCAAGGAGCCATTCGGTTGGCGACTCTTGCCTCAATCGTAGCTATTTTTGCGCACCGCACGACGGAAGGCGCGGGTAGTCCGGCCTTGCTGAGGTCCGAGATTGTCACATCATCCGTCCAGCGCCGATTTTCGCCGCTGGTGATCATGATAACCCAGAACAGGTCGTGGACTGCCTCCAGCTGGCCTGCTGCGATGACAAGCGCTGGTCGGTGTCGGCGGACCGGCCGACCCGTGTAGGGAACGGAACCTTGACGACATCCCATGCCTTAGAGGTCGGCATAGGCCTTTGAATCGTGCTCAGAGGCCCACTCATTGAAAGTCGCGAACGGATCGTCCTTTGAGACACGCGAGGCTTTCGTCTTGATGACCCTGCCGCGCTCGATCTTGTAGGCGATCTCGTCACCCGTACGGACGCGAAGTGCCTTCCGTACCGGCTGCGGAATGGTGGTCTGCGCCTTGCCGGTGACCTTGCTCGTGATCACTGTCGAACTCCTGCGGGCCTCACTGTAAGGAATTTCCTTTCAGTTCGTCATTTGCGATCAGGGTGTCGGAAATCCCAAACTGAACGGCTCATCTCGCGCCGCGCCTGCCTTGGGCTGATGCCGATGTCTTCGAGCAACCGGTCGTCGAGCTCCGCAAGATCGATCCGCTGGCGCCGGACGCTCGCTGCAAACCGCAGCCACCGCCACAGGGCGCCGATGCCCGAGATGAATCGCCAGCCTGCGAGCCGCCATCTGCCTCGGGCGATACGTGCTCCCATTCCGTTCGATTGCATGAGCCACCTCCAGTTGCCAGACGCCACCCGCGAGCAGGCAGCGGCCGCAAGATGGCTCATCGGTGACCGGCGATGCTTCGATCCCGGTCGAAGATTGTTCTGATGGTGGGCGTCTACGTGACGGCGGCCCGGACCTTGGCGGCGCGGTGGAGTGCGGCCGCGGTCAGTTCGGGTATCGCGAATTCCGTGCGCATCGTGCGCAGCAGTCGCGATTCTTCGAAGTGCGTCTTGCCGTCGGCAGCGAGGATCTCGCAGGCGAGCGCGTAGGCCGTTTCCTGCAGATTGCCCGGCAGCGCTGCTTTGACGGACTGCATCACCTGCTCGACACCGCCCGATTTGGCCATCATGGCCGAGCAGGCGGCGGTGGCGTCGACCACCTTGCGCGCGTCGTAGCCGCGGAACACGGGCAATGTACGTACGATCTCGCCGATCAGGCTGAGCTCGCTCTTCGCCATCTCGTCGTCGGAGGCCGACATCAGGACCATGGCGTAGATCAGCGCGGTCTGGCGGTCGATCGATGCGGGCATGTCCGAGATCTCCGGCGTCAGATCCAGGCGTCGCTCGGCGCCGTGCGGTCGCCGCCGGCAGCGCCGGTATTGGGCACCCCGCGCGGCTCGATCAGCAGCAGCTTGACCTCGCGCTCCGCGCAGGGCTTGTGCTCCACACCCTTGGGCACGACGAACATCTCGCCGCTCGACAGGTGGACGGCGCCGTCGCGGAAATCGATGCGCAGCCGGCCCTCGATGACGATGAAGGTCTCGTCCGTGTCCTTGTGGTCGTGCCAGATGAAGTCGCCTTGCAGCTTGACGACCTTGAACTGGTAGTCGTTCATCTCGGCCACGACCTTGGGCTGCCACTGCTCGGCGAACAGGCCGAACTTCTGGCGGAAGTTGATCGGCTTGTAGTTCATGTCACGATCCATCGGATGCGGTGTCACGTTCAGCGCAGCTCGAAGCCCTTGCGGCGGACGAAAGCGCCGAAATCGGCGCGCTCCGACCGGGCATACTGCCGCGCCTTGTCCTCCGACCAGCCGTACTCCGCCGCGCGCCCATCCTCGGCGGCGAAGCGTTGCTCCGCATAGGGCTGGATCGCGGCGCGACGCCGGTCATAGGCCTCGACCTGGGCGCGGATGTCGGCCTCGCCGAAGCGATCGGTGTGGAGCGTGGCCGCAAGCGGCAGGCGCAGGCTTATGTTGGGCGGCCCGGCCGGATGGCCGAGCGCCAGGCCGGCAAACGGAAAGACGTGGTCGGGCAGGGCGAGCAGGTCGCTGACCTCCTGGGCGCGGTTGCGGATGGCGCTGATCGGGCAGCAGCCGAGGCCGGCCGCGTCGCTGGCCGCGACCAGCCAGGCGAGCACGATCGCGGCGTCGGTCGCCGCGTTGAAGAAGGCGTCGAGATGATCGTTGGCGAAGCGGCGCCCGCGCCAGGCATGCAACTGGCGCTGCCGGCGGTTGTTGCCGCAGACGACGAGCAGGTGAGGCGCGTTGGCGATCCATGCCTGCTCGGACATCAGCGCGGCGAGCCGCCGCCGCAGCTCCGGCTCGGCGACGACCACGATGTCGCGCTGCTGCAGATCGCTCTTGGTCGGCGCCGAGAGCGCCACCGCGCACAAGAGGCGGATGACACCTGGATCGACCGGTGTCGCCGCGAAGCTGCGATGGGAGGCGTGGCCCGCGAGGGAGGCGAGCAGATCAAGCCCGGCTATCGGCGGCGCGCCGGGCACGTCCTCGCCGAAGCGTCGCGCGAGCGCCGCGGCGAGGCACTCGGCGGGCGTCCCCCGCTGCTCCCGCTCCATCGGCACGCTCCTCCAAGTCCATTGTGCCGCGACCAGGAGGCCGGCGGCCACCGACGGCGTCATCACGTCGCCTTGCCGGATCTGTCCGGCCAAGACGAATGGGCCGCGCAATGTCGGCGATTCTCGGCTCGTGGCCGTGCCTGTCAAGCGGCCGCAGAGGGCGGTCGCAGAGGGCGGTCGCAATGGACGGTCGCAATGGACGGTCGCTGGTCCGGCTTCTGCGACCGTCTGCTACGACTTGCGCAAGCCGGGGCGAGGGATCAGACTTCCTGCCATGTGCGAGGGATCAGACTTCCTGCCATGTCGACACGATGCGCGCTGTTCCTCATCGCTCTACTGGCCGCGGTGCAAATGGGGCTTGCCCATGCGCAGCAGACCGGCAGCTGGAGCAAGGGTGCCGCCATGCCTTCGCAGCGATCGGAGATCGCCGCGGCGGAGGTCGGTGGCAAGATTTACGTTGTCGGCGGTTTCGGCGGCGAGCTCGAACTCGAGATCTACGACCCCGCGACCGACCGGTGGAGCCGCGGCGCGGCCGTGCCACGGTCCGTGCATCACGCGGCAGCCGTCGGATTGAACGGCAAGCTCTATCTGATCGGTGGCTACGAGCATCATGGCTGGGCGCCCGTCGCCGCCGTGCACGAATATGATCCGGCAACCGATCGATGGCGCACGCGTGCGCCCTTGCCGACGGCGCGCGGCGCGCTGGCGGCAGCCGTGCTTGACGGCAGGATACATGCGGTCAGCGGCGTCGGCGATGTCGGCGGCGTCTGGCGGAACACGCCGGCGCACGAGGTTTACGATCCAGCGACCGATCGCTGGAGCGCGCTGGCGCCCCTTCCCACGCCGCGCGACCACCATGCGGTCGTGGCGTCCAATGGACGAATCCACGCGCTGGCCGGACGCGTAGACGGCAACTACGGCCGCAATCTCGCGACCCACGAGGCCTATGATCCGGCGACCGACCGGTGGGAGCCGCGGCCGCCCGTGCCGACCGCGCGTAGCGGCATCGCGGCCGCCGATCTGTCCGGCAAGTTCTACGTGGTCGGTGGCGAGTCGACCGAGGGAACATTTCCACAGGTCGAGGGCTATGACACGAGGACGAACACCTGGAGCAGCCATGCGGCGCTGCCGACTGCGCGCCACGGTCTTGCGGCCGTCGCCGTCGGCGGCCGGATCTACGTGATCGCCGGCGGACGGACGCCGGGCGCCTCGGCATCGGCAGCGAACGAGATCTTTGCACCATAGATCGGCCGCCGGGGTGCCTGGCCGGCAGGAAAAAATGAGCGTCGCGCGGCGGTTATCGCCCTATTCCCGGCCCCTGGCGGCGATGGTCGCGCAAACGCGCGACAACTGCTAATATGTCTCGCTTGACCGGCTGCCCCCCGCCAGCGCAATGGCCGTGCCGAGCTGACGGGAGTTCGCCATGCGCGTTCGCGAAGACTACCGGTCGCTAAGCGGTCAGGAAAAGGCGGCGATGCTGCTGATGTCGCTCGGCGAGGAGCACGCGACCAAGCTGTTCGCCATCATGGACGACGAGGAGATCAAGGAGATCTCCCAGGTCATGGCCAACCTCGGCACCGTGTCGAGCAACCTGGTCGAGCGCCTGTTCGTCGAGTTCGCCGAGCAGATCTCGTCGACGGGCTCGCTGGTCGGCACCTTCGACAGCACCGAACGGCTGCTGACGAAAGTGATCGGCAAGGACCGCGTCAGCAACATCATGGAAGAGATCCGCGGTCCCGCGGGTCGAACCATGTGGGACAAGCTGGGCAACGTCAACGAGGTGGTGCTGGCCAACTACCTCAAGAACGAGTATCCGCAGACGGTCGCCGTCGTGCTGTCCAAGATCAAGGCCGACCATGCCTCCAAAGTGCTGGCGCTGCTGCCGGAGAACTTCGCGATGGAAGTCGTCATGCGCATGCTGCGCATGGAGGCGGTTCAGAAGGAGGTTCTGAACGACGTCGAGCGCACGCTGCGCACGGAGTTCATGTCGAACCTGGCGCGCACCACTCGGCGCGACGCGCACGAGATGATGTCGGAAATCTTCAACCACCTCGACCGGGCGACCGAGAGCCGGTTCCTGACCGCGCTGGAAGAGCGCAACAAGGACGCGGCCGAGAAGATCAAGGCGTTGATGTTCACCTTCGAGGACCTCAGCCGCCTCGATCCGTCGGGCGTGCAGACGCTGCTGCGCACCGCCGAGAAGGAGAAGCTGGCGGTCGCGCTCAAGGGCGCGTCGGAGCAGCTGCGCGACCTGTTCTTCTCCAACATGTCGGAGCGCGCGGCCAAGCTGTTGCGCGAGGACATGGCGGCGATGGGCCCGGTGCGGCTGCGCGATGTCGACGAGGCGCAACAGCACCTCATCCAGGTCACCAAGGATCTGGCGGCCCGCGGCGAGATCGTCATCTCCGAAGGCAAGGGCGGCGACGAGCTGGTCTACTAAAGCGGGATTTTCGGCGCATTCGCGAAACCCGTCGAATCGGCGGGCAGCCCCGACCGAAGGACCGCCGGCTTTTCGCGAGCTATATGCCCGAGCTCGCTCGTTGCGCCACCGGGCGGCCAGTGGGGAACGACCGCTGCCCGGCGATCTCCGGGGCGCGGATCTTCAACGGGCCCGGCGCCGCCATCGTCGGCGTGCCGTCGCGCGGGTCGTCGATGCGCGGAAGCAAAGGCACAGCCGGCGCATGCCGCAGCCAGCAAGACGAGACTGAAACGCCCCGCCACACCGAGCAGGGATGTCCGAAGAGCAGCGCGATTCTGAGCCATGGCAGCCTCGTCCCAGGGCTACCATTGACAACCACCTGCGCGGCCCAAAGTTCCGCCCCGGCATGCGCCGCGATCAGCTTGCGCGTTTGCGTCCATCGGCAATCTGCGCCGCGCCGTGGGCGGCGAGGCTGGAGATTGCCGTGATGGTCACGCCCCAGGCCATGTCGACCAGGGCGACCGACAACGTGAAGCCTTTCAGGGTCGCGAGATTGGTCAGATCGTAGGTGCCATAGGCGAAGGCACCGAGCAGCGCACCGAGGCCGGCCGACCGCCGCGCCGAAGGGGCGGCCTGACCCGGCCGCACCGCGAAGAAGACGACGCCCGCGCCATAGCCGAGATAGAACACGGCGGCCGCGGCAAGGTTCGGCTCCGGCAGGAGCAGATCGCCGATCTCGGCCTCATAGAAGGGACGGGCGATGAAGCCGAGCCAGAGAATGTCCATCGCGACCAGCGCCAGCAGCGCGCCGGCATAGGCAACCAACAATTGTCGCATCGGTAGCGTCGCCTCGGTCAAGCGTCGGTGGCATTCGAGAGGTGGTTACCCATGATGCCGTCGGCGCGCAATCGGCGCACGACAAGACCAGTTTCGGCCAGTTGACGGCACTGGTCGCTGATGTCCCGCCAGTCTCCACTAGGCCCGTGGAGAATCTCGGCGAGTTCGCGATCGGTCGACCCGGGGTTCTTGCGCAATAATTCCAATACAGCATCCGCAAGAGATGCCATTGACCTGCCGTTCCAGTCTCCCCGCTGTACGGTCCCCCGGCTCCAGTGGCACCCTACAGTGAGCGGCCGGCCCGCTTCAACTGGTGTTTCCACCAGGGTAGCCCGTCTCTACATCCGCCTGAAGGAGTTATAGACGTTGCGCGTGTGCCCGATGGCGTGCTGCGCATTGTTGGCCCAGGTTGCGTCGAGATCGGCGAGCGGCTTGAGGTCGATCACCTCCTGCTCGGTCTTGCCTTCGTTGAACAGTTTCTCGATGCGGTCGCGCGACGTGACCAGCATGTCGCGGAAAGTCACGAGATCGGCCTTGGTCGCAAGCGGGCCATGGCCCGGCACGATCTTGGTCTGGTCATTGGACACGCGCAGATAGGTGTCGACGGCGCGGATCATGCCGCGCACGTCTCCGCCATTGGCGAAATCGATGTTCTGATAGCGCTTGAGGTTGTTGAAGGTATCGCCGGTGGCGAGCACGTTGGCGTCGGCGAAATAGACCCAGGTATCGCCGTCGGTATGGGAATTCGATATGTGGGTGAGCTGCGCCTTGCGGCCGCCGGCCTCAAGCGTGAGTCCGCCCACGGCATAAGTCTGCTTGGGCAGCGCCTCTGCCGGACGCGGCGGGTTCACGGCGCCGGTCAGGCCATTGATCGTGCCGGCGGCGAGGCGGATCCGAATGTTGTCGTGCGCCACGATGACGGCGCCGTCCTTGGCGAAGTTCTCGTTCCCGCCGGTGTGATCGCCGTGATAGTGCGTGTTGACCAGGTACTTGATCGGCAGCGGCGCGATGTCGCGGATCGCCGCCTTGATCTTGTCGGAGAGCGGTGCGAACTGGCCGTCGATCATCATGATGGCATCGCTGCCGACAGCGACCGTGATGTTGCCGCCCTGTCCCATCAACATATAGGTCTTGTTGCCGAGGTCGATTGTCCGGATCTGGACATTGACCCAGTCGACCAGCGGCGGAGCCGGTGGCGCGGCGGGCGGCGTGGCCTGCTGAGCCGCGGCGACGACACTTGCCAAGAGGCCTGCGGCTGCAATTGCGGTGAGCGCTGTCCTTCTGGCAAAGTTCGTCATCGTGGGCATCCTCCCGTGAGGTTGCGGAATTTCTTGCATCATATCCTCTTGCCGCGCAACCATCCCAAGAAAATGCACGAATGAGCGGTGAACGGATGGCCCAGAACAAGTTCAGGATCGGCATTTCGCGGACTGTGCTCGACAGCGCCGGCAAGACCATCTTCGATCCCGCGGCGCTCGCCTTGATCGAGGGCTCCGACATCGAGTGGGAGTATCTCGCGCGGGCCGATCCTGACGTCACCCCGCAGATCGCGCAGAGCTACGACGCCCTGTGCGTCATGCTCGGACGCGTCACGCGCGCCACCTTCGCCGGCGGCGGCCATCGCCTGAAGCTGATCGCGCGCTTCGGCGTCGGCTACGATACGATCGACGTGCCGGCCTGCACCGAGAACGGCGTGCTGGTCGCAATTGCGCCCGATGGCGTGCGCCGGCCGGTCGCGACCACGGTCATCACCTTCATGCTGGCGCTGGCGCAGAAGCTGTTGATCAAGGATCGCCTGACGCGCGAGGGGCGTTGGGCGGACAAGCTCAACCACATGGGCATGGGGCTGACCGGCCGCGTGCTTGGTGCGATCGGGCTCGGCAACATTGGCGCCGAGGTGTTCAGGCTCGCGCGGCCCTTCGGCTTGCGGCACCTCGCCTGCGATCCCTATGCCTCGGCCGATCTTGCGCGTGAGCTCGACGTCGAGCTGTGCGATCTCGATACCTTGCTGGCCGCGTCCGACTTCGTCAGCGTCAACTGCCCGTTGAGCGAGGCCACGCGCGGCCTGATCGGCGCCCGCGAACTGTCGCTGATGAAGCCGACCGCCTATCTGATCAACACGGCGCGCGGACCGATCGTGCAGGAGCGTGCACTCTATGAGGCGCTGGCCGGTGGGCGCATCGCCGGCGCCGGGCTCGACGTGTTCGAGGTCGAGCCGGCTGCGGCGGAAAATCCGCTCTTCGCGCTCGACAATGTCATCGTCACCCCGCATGGTCTGTGCTTCACGGACGAATGCCTGACCGGGCTTGCGCGCAGCGCCTTCGGCGCGGCGCGTGCTGCGGCCGTCGGGCGGGTGCCCGACCACTTGGTCAATCCCGAGGCGCTGGCTCACCCCGCCCTGGCCCATTTGCGCCGCTAAACTGTCACCGTCTTGCTACTTCCTGGTGCTCTTGCGCCCGCGCCGCGCTGTCGCCACGTGTTGTTCCGGCGGGGGCAGCCGTGTGGGAGATCCGAAATGGTGACGATCGACGAGCGCGCCCGTTCGCCCCTTTGGCTGAAGGTGGCCTATGCCATCGGCGTACCCGTCATCGTGGCGGTCTATTGGCCGTTCTATGGACCGCAGAATTTCCTGTGGCTGTCCGACGTCGCGCTGTTCTGCACGGCCATTGCCGTGCTGGCCGACAACCGCCTGTTCGCCAGCATGCCCGCGGCCGGCGTGCTCCCGCTGGAGGTCGCGTGGGCGGTCGATTTCGTCTGCGGCGGCAAGCTGATGGGCCTCGCCTCATACATGTTCGATCCCTCGCTCGGCTGGTGGCTGCGCGGCTTGTCGCTGTTCCATCTGGCGTTGCCGCCGACGCTCATCTACATCGTCTGGCGCGATGGCTACGATCGGCGCGCCCTGGTGTGGCAGGCTCTGCTCACCGTGGCGGTCCTGCTGCTGACCTACTACCTCACCGACCCGGGCGAGAACATCAACTGGGTGTTCGGTCCCAACGGCCAGCCGCAGCACGATACGGCGTCGCACATCTATCTGATGAAGGTGATGGCGGTCATCCTGATCGGTGTCCTGCTGCCGATGCACTACCTGCTGCAATGGCTGTTCGGCGACGAGCGGCGCGCGGCGCGGGAATTCCAAGCGGCCGGCAACTAGACTCTGTTCTTTCATTTCTGGATTGCTGCGGCCCGGCCGCGATTGCGGTGGTAGACGGAAAGCGTCGTTGCATGCCATGAATCGGTCTCGGGGAAGCCGTGCGGTGAGTGCGCGGCCGGAGATCGAAAGGACAAGCAATGCGCCGCAATCACCGTCTGCCGCAGGGCACGGTTCACCGCCTCATGCATGACTCGAAGGTCCTGGTCGGCAATGGCCTCGACGATCCGACCCGCCGCGAGCTGCATGTCTGGACGCCGCCTGGCTGGACGAAAGACCGCAAGCTGCCGCTGCTGGTCGACATGCCCGGCTTCGCCGGGACCGGGCCGATCCATACCGCGTGGAAACCGGTCGGCGAGAACGTGCCGGAACGGCTCGATCGGTTGACCGCTGAGGGCGCCCTGCCGCCGGTCGTCGTCGCCTTCCCCGATTGTGCGACCATCATCGGCGGCAACCAGTATCTCAACAGCGCCGGCACCGGCCGCTATGCGGACTATCTGATCCGGGAGATCGTTCCCTTCGTGGAGCGCGAGTTCAATTGCGGCGGAACCGGGCGCCGCGGCTGCTTCGGCAAGTCGTCGGGTGGATATGGCGCAATCTATCACGGGCTCCACCACGCCGATTTCTGGGCGGCGATCGCCTGCAATTCCGGCGACATGGGCTTCGACGCGCTGCACATCCCCGAGTTCTACGTCGCGCTCGACGTGCTGCAGCGCTTCGACTGGTCGATCGAGAAGTTCTTCCGCAACTTCGAGGTCAAGAACAAGCCGACGGTCAATGACCGGCATTGCCGGATGTTCCTGGCGATGGGCGCCTACTACGACCCCGACCCGTCCTCGTTCCGCAACATGCGCCTGCCGGGCGATCCCTATACGGCCGAGCTCATTCCCGAGCGCTGGGACAACTGGATGCGCCACGATCCCGTGGTCATGGCCGATGCCAAAGGGCCCGAGCTCAAGAAGCTCAAGACCGTCTGGCTCGATTGCGGCGACCACGATCAGTTCCGCATCCACTACGGCATGCGGCGCCTGCATCGCAAGCTCGAGAAGATGGGCGTCACGCACGCCTACGAGGAGTTCGACGACGATCACACTGACGTCGACTATCGCATGGACAGGTTCCTGCCGGTGCTGGCCAAGGCGCTCTCGGCGTAGTCGTCGAAAAGCCGTCTAGAGATCGAGGCGTCGGACGCCCGAACGATCGTGCTCGTCCTCGGCTCCCTCGCGATGCGAGGCGTTGACAGCGTGTGCTTCCGCCCACTCGCGC
>Ga0194121_10001838_pt1 | contig 34732 bp, 42 predicted proteins | sample TA2MahCa50mmetaG_FD_148609 | JGI IMG/M metagenome (GOLD analysis project Ga0194121, IMG submission 148609) | Freshwater microbial communities from Lake Tanganyika, Tanzania - TA2015020 Mahale Deep Cast 50m | ecosystem: Environmental > Aquatic > Freshwater > Lake | place: Tanzania: Lake...
GCCGAGGCCGACGTTGTACAACCCCGCCTGTTCCATGCCCGCCCCAAAGCCCTGCAATTGCGCCTGATTGGCAAACATGGCGCGGGCTTGCTGTTCGGCAAAACCCTGTTGGCGGGCAGCTTGGTCAAGGCTAATGCCCTGCGCGGCGGCTTGCAGAAGCAGATCGTTCTCTTTCTGCATCTGCGATTGCATGGCGGTGTTAAACGCTTCGCCACCCGGGCGCAGACCTTGGTTAATGAGCTGCGTATAGAGTTGCTGACGCTCGCCCTGCAACTGTGGGACAAGGCGCGACATGATCGCTTGTTGCGCCGTGGTGCCTGCTTGCACCGGAGCGGCGGCAAGCCCTGCCATATCAATCTGACCTTGCAACTGCGGGCCGCCCACAAACTGTTGCGCGTAACCAAACTGGCCTTGCGCGGGCGCGGCTTGCGGGCCACCTAGCCCAGAAAGATCAAGCCCTTGCAGAGTCAACCCTTGTGGGCCGCCCCCAGCGAGGCCGAACATTCCGTAAGCAGGGCCAGCGCCTGCGGTGCCAAAGGCTTGACCCGACGGCGCACCCACCGGCCCAAACGGGCCTGCGTCGGCCCGCAACAAATCTGTGGGCGCTTGTGGGCCGCCGCGAGCCAACCCATACGCTTCCGCATCAAACGGCTGTCCCGCGCCAAAAATGGGGATGTTGCCGCTTGCTTGTTGTCCTGCGCCGATTTGCCCGGGGAGCGCCTCATACCCATACCCGCCAAGCGGCGTATAGCCCGCCGTGGGCGCGCCCGCTAACCCTTGGTTGGCATAACCAATGTCGGTGTAACCCGGCATTTCACCGCCTACAACGCTGCGATCAATGCCGCCTGCGGTGGGAATACGATACTCAAGCCCCGGCAAATTGGTGCTAAACGCTGACGCGATACCAAGGTTGCCAAGGCCACGCGCCGCACCCGCTGCGGCTTCTGACATATATCGCTGCGTTAACTCCTGCTGGCGTAATGCCGCTTCAGCGTTCGGATCAATGGTTTGCCGGACGGTCGGCTGCTCAATAAACGTTGTGAACTGCTCTTGGGTCGGCGCTTCGCCTACATACCCAAACGGATCAGCCATCTGCGCGGCGCGAAACTGCTCCATCGCCTTGTTGTAGGCGTCGGTGTCTATCGTCGGCGTTTTCGTCCAAGTAACAGTCTGGCTGCCCGTTGGCCCGTAAATGTTCGGGTTAGACATATACGCCGACTGCTTGGCAGCGGCCAAATTGGCTTCACCCTGCTTGATCGCAAGGGTGGCGTAATCAGGTGCCGGTGGCGGTGCCGGTGATTTTTTGCCCATACCGAGGCTCCAAGAAACGACACTTGTCGGGTGTCTGCGTCATCAAAACAATATCCCCAGAATCATGTGCGGCGTCTTTGATCCGCGCTTCTTCCGAGAATCCCATCTTGCTGACCAATGCGAGCGCCCGGGTATGGTTGCTGCTAATTGGCCCTATGATCTTATCAACATTTGCGACGTTGTACGCATAGTCATACACCGCCGCCATATAAGCTGGGGTCACCCGCTGCCACGCAATGTGGCAAACGACCGATCTCCCGTTCCAATTCTCGTAAATTGTCCCTGCGACCAACTCGCCGTCCCGCTCTAGGCCGATAGCAACCGACCGAACGGGATCAAACGCCCCTTCCGTCTGCGCGGTAACCCATGCCCCCACTTGAGGGCCGCTCACTATATTCCAGCCCATCCGAGTTGATACACGATGTCCGTTGATGCCCACTCTAACAACACGTTTTTGCTGCTGCTGTTGAAAATGATGCCGCCGCAATAACCGATGCCGCTTAAACCCACAACCGTATTGGTTGCAATGGTGTTGCTACCCCAAATGGCCTGATTCCAAAGCCCTACGTCCCACAGGCCGTAATTGCTCGTTACAAATGACAGCGCACCAAGGAAGTCGTCGGTTTGGAAATCTACGGCAATGCCAACGCCAATGGTCGGTTGTCCATTGCTGTAAGTTGTTGTTCGGCCACGGGTAAAGTATTTGATGACGCCACGGGTGTCAAAGTAGTTAAACGCTTGCAACGCTTTGGTGTTGATGGCCTGCCCGTTGTCGTTATAACCGCCCGACCCCGTACCGATTGTCCAGCCCTTTGCAACGTAACCGTCGCTACCGAAATACACCTCATCGCCAAGCAACGCCCAACAATTTGCATACCAACCTGTAAACCGACACCACGCTTTAGTGATGTTGTTCATCACAAACTGTTGCTGCGATCCTGCGGCAATTGGAATGTTAACAATCAATGCGTTGGCGTTCGGGTAATACTGCAACGCCCAACCGTGATTGTTTTTGTACGTTCGCGCCGCAACCGCAAACGCGCCCTGAATCTTGTCTGACAGCGCAACGTTGGGATCAAGGCGTGAGGACTGCAATGCCGAGGCAAGCGGCACCAAACCGTCTAGCGTCAACACCAGCAGATCGCCGCCGTATTTCATTAGGCAACGCCGCGAAATCGGTGCGCCGACCACCCAAATTCCAATCAGCGCCCATGTGGAGGCGCTAGAGGGATCGGTGCCGCGATAAACGATGACCTCGCCCTTGTCGGTAACAAACACAAGGTTGTCATCCACGCCGTAGCCTGCGTCAATCGTCCACGCGGCCATCGCAACGAGTTTGCCGCCGAGTTTGGCGACCGAGGACAAATCTAGCGAGGCTGCCGCGCCGCCCACCGAGGCGGTTGGCAAGTACCACGCTTTGAGCGTGTTGGTTTGAATAAACCACATCCTGTTTTTGAACAGGGTGGGCTGCATCAATGTAGTGGTCGTAACGCCCGTAATGGCGGGCGACGATGCGCCGTCAATGGGCGTCCAATTGGTGCCGTCAAACAACAGCGGTTTATCAGCGCCGTTTGCGGCGTACAGATAGCCACCTGCCGAGGTCGTGATATTGGCGGCTTCCCACCGGCTATTAGATAGCCCCGTGACCTTGGCCGCGCCAACCGTTCCGGCTGCCGTAACGTCGTAAATGTTGCCGCCCACGACGGCAAATAGCTTATCTGTCGCCCCTGCGCTGTACTCCATCAGCGTTTCTATCTGGCCCGTCATGCCAATGGCGTGTTTGTCGTAGCCACCGCGCAACGTCACGCTAGAGACGCCCGGGAACAAGTTATCTAACGTTACCGCATCAATCGGGGCCATGTTCGCAAGTGCGTCGCGGGCATTCCAGCCGCCCACGGGAGCGGGAAGCGAGGCGACGTTTGCCTGCGTGCGCTGGATGAGCCGACTGCGACGGACAGGCGAGGCCATTACTGGCTATCCGTACCGTATCCGCTGTCAGGGATGTTGTCGTAGCCGATCAACACCGTCCCCGGGCGCGGGGCAAACGAGAGGTTTGCAGCGGCAACGTCTTGCGCGACTGCCGTATCAAACTCCATTAGGTAATCGCGGTAAATCGCCGTCGTGTCAAAGCCCTTGGCCTCAAAATACTTGAGCTTCGTACCAAGGACGATGAGACGGTCAGGGTAAATGCAGGTGTCCGTGTCAACGGTGAAACTGGTTTTTGGCAAGCCTGTCGCGCTTTCTGCCCACGCATTGCTGCGGTACTCAAACCCCAGCAACTCATCTGCGTTCATTCCCGGCCAAATCTGAAAGTATTTGCCGTACAGACGCCAACGCACACGCGGGCCGGTGCTGATATACCCCGAGAGCAGCCATTCCCATTGCTGTGCGGACTCGGGGCCGAGCATTTCCCAACGCTTAGATTTATCCCAATGCGTGCGGTTGACCGTGCTGTTGTAATCGCTCGGCAGGTCGTACTTGACCTTCTGAAACGTCAACTCACCGTCAACCTGTGCCTCGGTGGGTGCGTAGTTAATCGTCACCGAATTGGCGCTGGTTACGCCCGTGACGTAAGTTGCGTTCGGAATACCGGTGCCTTGCACCTGATACGAGGTAGACAGTCCTGCCGTAGAGGGGATGCCGGTGATCGTGTAGCTGCTCGTTGTCCACGTTCCCGTGGTAGACGTTGCTTCGGTGTAAAACGTATGCGGCTTGGTCAATTCTCGCCAATCAGCACGACGCAGCAGCTCATATCCCACGGCGTTCATCAGCGCCAACAACTGCACGGTTTCTTGACTCGTATTGCCAGCAACCGTGCTGGGTGTGGGTATGCCTAACTCATTCGTACATTGCTGAATGAGCTGAATCATCGTGCTGCCCATACTATGCCTCCGCTAACTTTTTTGGCGGTCTGCCACGGCGCTTTGGCTCGCCCATTAGCGCCGCCATCTGCGACTGCAACTCCGCGAGCTGCTTCTTAGTATCTTCAAGTTCCGCGTTGGTTTCGCTGCGGTTTTTGCGGTTCAAATACAAACGCGCACGGTCGCGCAAGCCAATGCCACCCATGCCGACGCGCTGCAACTGAGCGTCCGAGGCAAGGGCGAGTTGCTCCACCGTGACAAATTTGAGGATGTTTAACTCTGCGATCTGGTCGCGGTTAATTTCCTCTGGAGCGTCTTTGTTCCATTGCGACAGCGGCGTGCCGATCTGTGACGCTGCGCCCTCGTTTCGCTGCATCTGATAGTACAGCCATTGGCGCGGAAAACGCTCTTTGTGATCGTCCCGCAGCGGCTGATCCAGAATGTTGGTCTTGTCACCCGGGGCCATAATCCGAACGTAAGTCTTGCCTTTGTTCGCGCCTTCGTCGCGGGTGTAAAACTCAACGTGCAGTTGGGCGTCGGCGTTGTTGATGTCGCTGTCTAATGGCATTGTCCTTGCTCCTGTGGGGATTACAGGTTGTTGACCTGTGTTACGGTACAAATGACCGAGGGAATCGCGGGATAAACGCTTGTGGCGCTTGCCGCGTGTAAAACTACGTCAGCGTCGTCGCTTGACCACATCAATTCTACATAATTGCTAGGTTCAAGTTGGACAAGGAAATTCCACGCCGCTACCGATTCCGCTGCGGTGCCTTGGATGGCGACCTTGCCAGAGGTATTTGGCACGTTAGTGCCGTTTTTGCGTAGCCAGATGTGGATAGTGCCTGTTGATCCTGACGATTTGTCTAACTGCGCGGAAAACTGCACGTTGTAGACGCCTTGCTCGTCTACGACAAGGCGCGAGGTCGGTGAACCAATGCTGATTCCGTTTGCCAAATCCGTCGTGTTGAACGTCATGGCATAGGCGGCATTGATAGAAACGATGGTTTGCGTGGTCGTGTCTGAAAACGCGCCGTAATGCAAAATCGGCACCGGGCGGCCAAAACCTTGCAATTCTTCCCACAGCGTATTGCTCACGGCGTAAAACAATGCCGAGCAGTCAGCGTTAATCGTGCCGTACGCTGCGTTATTGATCGTGCTATCGGCGCTGTAAGGGTAAACCGTCAGCGCGTTTGCGCCACCGTTCTTGATGATGATGGTTTCGCCCATCTCGGTCGGCGGCAACTTGACGCCCGCCCCTGCGGCAGTCGTCGTGACGTTGTTGTACACAAACGTGATGGCGGTGGCATCGCCTGCTGACGTACCCGCAGCCGTGACCGCCGCATTGCCATCGCCACAAATGGACACCGTGGACAGGCTATTAACGCCTGATCCTAAAACTCTGGACGGGATCGCCATCAGGCTGCCTTGCGCTCGTTACGGACGCGCATGATTTCGGAAATCAGCCCCGGCCCTTTCGCCTCCACCGTAACATCGCCCATAACGTCAAACAGCTTCTGGAATTCGTTAGCCTGCTGCGCCATCGCCATGTTGCAGCTAAATTTGCGCCCCGTGGGGCCGCCTACATAAACGTCTATCGCTGGGCCGGTCACATCGCCTGTGAAGCGTTTTACGCCGTCAGCGCGATTGCAACTGTCGTATCCGTACAGCACAAACTTGCGGAACCCGAGCAAATAACCAATGTTGATAGCGCGGAGGCCCGAGGTCGTACCGCCGCCCACAGCCAGTTTGCCGGGGCCAATAGCCGTCATTTCTGGGCCTTCTGCCCATGAGTGCCACAGCAGCACCTTTTTGCCCTTAAGGTAATCAAACGTAGAGGGCGGGCAGCGCGAGGACGGCATATAAACCGTGTGATTGTTTAAGTTCTGAATGCCGTTGGTGCGATCTCGCGGATCAAGGTTCACCCAAAGGTCAGGGTGAATGCCCTTGCTTACCAAAAAGTCGTGCGCGGCCTTAATCGCCACAATGGGGTGGCCTGCCTTGCGGTGCGCTTTGATTTCATCCACAAAGTCAGGCATTGACCAACCACTTGCCACGCATACGAACGTGCCATCGTGTTTAATCGGGGAAAGCGTCAGTTCTGGTAGACCACGGGCAAGCGACGAGCGGATGTTGGAGCAAAGCTCCTCTGCCGTCCCAGCCGCCTGCACCGTGATCTCCAGAGGCTTCATTAGAAGCCCACGACGCCCGTTGCAACGTGCGGATAACCCGCCACGCAAGTCAACGCGGTCGCGCCAGAGGCGGTGGTCAGGGCAACGATGCCCTCAACCAGCCCGCCGGTCACCGTGGCGTCGTCCAAGGTGCCAGCCGTTGCCGTCGTAAAGAGCGGAACAGCAGGCAAGCAGGACGCCGCAAGGTTAATAACCGGCTTGCCGCCCAACTGCACCCAGCCATACGAGGCCGAGGCAATGGACGCCTGAGCAAAGCCAACGGCCTTGCTGCTTGCCGAGTTAGTCGTGGTCAACGGCACAACGGTGTTGTCACCCTTTACCGACACCGCCATGTAGGTGCTGACGGTAGAGGCCGCCTGCACATAAATGGCCTGACCACCATCGTCCAAGTTCACGGTCGTGCCGGTCTTGAACTGTGCGGTCGTGTCGGAATAGCCGAGAGCCACGCCAATGAGATTACTAGTTGAAACAGCCATTGTCGTGTACTCCTTTAAGCAATCAACACGCCTTGGAACTGGCTGCCCGAGCAGGTCAAATTACCTGCCCAGCCAATCAATTTCACAATCATTCTGTTACTTCGCCTTTCGGCTACTGACCACCTTTCGGTGGCGGGGCGACCTCTTCGGATCACCCTCTGCGGCTTCTTTGGTTATACCGCAGTTCAGACTATCGCATGGCAAACTGTTTTCGTTTGCCCCCTCTCACTTAGTCGTTCAGCCTGCTTTCGCTTGGCCCCTGTTGCCCGCTTCCGGGTTTCCAAGTCAATCAGAGAGGGTTTATAGACGCCATTAGTGAATCGTAGGTTTAGCGTCTTGGTTGACCGCCTGCCGCTCGCCGCCAATCGGAACGAAATTACGATCCTTGTGCGGACGGAACATCAGGTACTTGGTGGTTAAAAACCACATATGGTTAGCGTTGCCTGAACCGCTGTTGTAGGTGGACGAGCCGATACCACCGTCCAGCACCACGTCGGAGGCCATGCCTGCGCCGTAATACTTGAGGGAGGCAAAGCCCGCGCCCGCCATGCCCGAACCACTCTCGGTAATACGCTGGATCGCCTGAAGCGATTGCAGGTAGAACTTGTAGTAGTTGTTGTCGGCCACGATCAGGTCAGGCTTGTCGGTTCCACGAACCAACTGCACCGCGAGGGCATCCATGTAGCCCTGAATCGTCGTGCTAGACACAGCGCCCGAACCATCGGTAGTACCCGAGAACTTCTCAGACTGCCAGAACGACCACACAGCGCGATTGATGCCGCCGTAAGTTCCCGTTGTCGGGTCATCGGGGACTGCCGCAGCAAGACCCGTGAGGTTCTTACCCGCGTTGCCGGTGCCGTCACCGTACAGGTCACCGCTAATACGGTTCGCTAGCTGCGCTTCCGCAACCTCCATGCGACCGTCAAGAAGGTCAATGATGGCCTCCTTGCCCGAGTTCTGGATCATCTCCAAACCCGAGATCGTCACGGCGCTAGCGTACTGCGTGATGGAGAACTGCGCCGAGCTGATCGGGCTGTTCTGTCCCACGTTCAGCACCTCAAAACCGCTGTACGAGTTGGTGTTGTTGGTGGTCGCATCGGTGTACATGATTTCTTGGAGAATCACGTTTCCACCGCTGAACGTCTTAATATTGGAACGTTCTTTTAGCCGACGAAGCAACGCATTGTTGTTCGTCACGTTGTCAGCGAGTTCACCGCTACGGCTCTGGATGGTGGTAGCAATGATGTCGCTGATACTAGAGTTGGCAAATGCCATTTTAATGCTCCTTTATCAGTTAATTACAAACGCGACTCTGTTTCGGAGAAAGCCTCCTCCAAGAGTGCGCGACGGTTTGCTGTTTTGGGAGCCGTGTTTGCGCCGGGTGTGGCGCTTCTGACACTCACCGCTGCTGCGCGGGCAGTTTTCGCTGCCCGATTGGCCTCCTTGGCCTGTTTGGCAGCTTCTTCGGCCTGTTTGGCCTTCAAAGTCTGTTCAAACAAGTCTGGGTCAAGCCGGATGGCCTTATCATAGGCTTCGTCTAACGTCTGCGCGACCCCGCTTTGTAGAAGCTGGATCATCGTCGGTCGGACATCTTCAAAATGATCGGCCTTCAAACTAAATTGGTTGATTTCATTGAGCAGGGTCTGATTTTCCATCATTTCCTGCTGCTGCTTCCAGCCCATGACCTCGCCACGGACTTGGTTTAGCTCGTTCTGTAACTGGTACACCATCGGGTCAACGCCCGTGGCCTGCATTGGCGCGGCACCCGGCGCTTGAGGCTGCATTGCGCCCAAGTTGATGCCGTAGGACTGCGCCAACTGCATGAAATACTGCTTTTTGGTCTGCGGGTCGCTGGTGCGAAGCTTGTGGTCAGCCTCCATCAGCGCGGCAACTGCTTTTTCAGGCTGCAAACCCAAGCCTTGAATCGTGTTCATGTAGGGCTGGATAGCTTCCTGCATCGCATCGGCAAACTGCGCTTTGGAGAGCAGCGGTTCTACGCCCGCTCGCATCTGTTCCTCACGCTGCCATGCGTATTCCTGCATCTTGGGGTCGGCTTTCTGCCAAACCTCGTGAAAATCCTTTTTCCACGACGCCGGTGGACGCCTCCAGACGGGCGGTTCTTCGGGTTCGGCCTTGGGCTGCGCCTCTGCCTTGGCGGGTTTGGCGAAACGGCCTAATTCGTCGCGTGACCGGGCCTCTATTGGCTCACCACGCTCGGCAGCCTCTAGCTGCTCCTCCAGCAGCGCCCTGCGGTCAATCGGTTCAGCCTGTGGGGCTTCCTGATTCTCAACGTTCATCTAGCCTCTCCTGTGGGGATTGGTGAAATTAAGCTCTTGACGCATTTGCCGCATGATGCGATCTGCCTGATCGTTGGTCATGCGTTGATTGACCTCCCATTTCAAACGCTCCAAACGGCTGTTGTCCTGCTTGGGCTTAGAAACGTGGCGGGCGGGATCGTCGTTGCCGACCTCCTCGCACCCGTTGGCCTTCAAATGCCGACGGTGCTGCGAGCGTGAGGTGACCATCCGACCGTCAATCATGCTCTTGTAGGGCTGGATGTCGGGCTGGATGTAGTGATACTGGCCCTTGGAGTCGCGTTTTTGCTCCACGAACTCACCGTCCACCATGACGTAGGTGCGTTTCATTGGTTGAACGGTGACGGTTGGCGCATCTGCGCGATAATGAGGCGCGTCTGGGCGTCCATGTCGGCCTTGTACTTGGCGGCTTCCTGCTGACTTTGCAGCTTCATCGCCTCCAACTGCGCCTCAAACTGCTGTTTCTGCTGCTCCATCGCCAGTTTCGTTTGGTTCTTGAGCTGCTCCATCTGCATCTGCTGCTGCAACTTGGCCTGTTGTAGCGCGGATTCCATCTGCATCTTGGAGGCTTCCATCTGACCCTTCTGCTGCAACTCGGCTTGCTTGCCCTGCTGCTCGCCATCGGGCTGTTGCTGCATGGCGGCCTGCTGCAACTGCTGCAAGGTTGCGTCAATTTGACCCTCAATCGGGCGTGCGGCCTTGAACGCCTGCATACCAAAGCGCAGCAGCTCCATCATTATCGGCACCATTTCAGGCGATGCCTGACCGACGGGGAGGGCTTGGGCAAGGAAGCCACCAAATGCTTGCAAGAACTGCATACGATCTTGCTTCATCTGATTCTCGTCCAGCATCACAAGGCTGTCCGAAGCAACGTCAATGCGGAAGTTACGCAGCGGCTTGTTGCGGATAAGTTCAATGGCTTGCGGGATCAACTGCTGATCCGCTGGCGTCATCTGGTTGGCGGCGGCATACGCCAAAATCGTCTCTGGCTGGTAGTGCATACACATGACCTGCGCCTTGAGCCGCAAGAGTTCGGCGGCGAACATCGCCACCTCCTCCTGCATGGAGCGCAATCTTAATCCTGCGTACTGCCCTTTGATTTGCTGGGCCGTCGCGGTTTCGCTGGCCGCTGAGACGCCACGGATGATGTCCGCGATGCCCGTGATTTCGTAGATTTGGCTCTTGATGTCCTCTCTAGCTTTATAGCAGTTAAGTAGCGCATTTGCGAGCGTGTCAAGCGGGAGGAGGTCAATGCTTCCTTTAAGGCCGCCCTTTTCGCTGAAAGCCATCCACTTATCAACGGGAATAAGCGCATTGTTGTCGCCCTCCGTCATCAGCCGTTGCAGCGCGGGCTGGCTCGCGTCATACACGCCGCGAACGCGCAATGATTTCACAAGGCCGTCAATGCGATCCGAGAGAATGTCCAACTCCATCGCCTGATCTTGGTACAGCACAAAGTCAGGGACGGGAACGAGCGTGTCGCTTGTCGTCGTCGCATACAGAGGACGCGGGCAGGGGAAGAACCCCTCTAACCCAAGCGGATCATCGCGGGTGTCAATGATCTGCGGCATTCCCTTGCTGAACCAGTAAACCTTCTGGGTTTCCTTGTCCCAGAGTTCACAAATCTTGGCGCGGTTATAGAGGCGCTTGTTCTCGTTGTAGGCGTTCAGCGGCTCTGGGCCTTGGTCTAGCGGTATCTTGGCCGCCATTTCCTCGCCAAACCGCTCTACAAGCGCGTCACGCATCATATAGACCCAGCGCCAGACCTGCCCCACTTCTTCCCATGTGCGGGCGGTGCTATGGCCGAAATCGCGCCAATGGACGTAATCCACCGGGGCGCATTCGTACTCAATCTGCTCCATCGCGGGCGGCGCACCCTCGCCCTGCTCAATGTTTGGAGTCACCGATATGCCGTCATCCTCAATGCCGATAGGCGCGGTGTGCGGCTCATAACGCACCCATGCCGTGCCGCGACCACCCAAAAACCGATCCTCCACGCAATATGTCATCGTGGCGCGGTAGTCAGGGTAATGCTCAATTTCAAAATCAGTGGCCCGCTCAATGAGCTGCGAGGCCACGCGGCCTACGGGGTCGTTGTCGCCAAAGCGGCGAGAGATGTCGGCCTTTGGAAGTTTGGCGTACACGGCGGGCTTCAGCGTTTGGACGTTTGACCAAAGGATGTTGAACTTGGCCGATTCGGTCAGCGTCTGGCCCCGCGTGTCGTCGCGGTAACGCTTGATGATCTTCTTGGTTCGCGCCTGCCATTTGGCAAACTCGCTTTCGTACTGGCCGATGACTCGGAGGTACTTGTTGAGTTCAGGCTGCGTCATTACGTCCATCAGTCTCTACCCCTTGTTTAGACATAATCGCTAAACAAGCCGACGACGCGGCAGTTAGAGTTGCCCGAGCAGGTCGCCGTAATTGCGCCCGTTGTGCCGACCTCCAGCGGGATAACATACACACCAGCGGCTTGCGTAGCCGGGATGCTAATCAGCGATACGTTGCCGTCTTTCACGATGCAGGTCGCCTCGGTGTTGCTCTGCACGTTGACGACGACGCTATGCAGGTATGCGCCAACGGTGCCAAAGGTACTGCTCGCGGTTGCAGCAATGGCAACATAGCTGTAGCGGGTGGGTGCATTCGTACTCATATTCTCGCCCTCTTGCTCACCGTGCGGTCGTGTACCTGCCACATCTCGTTGAGCGTTACTGTGTTCTCGGGGCCGACCATCAGCGGTTTAGGCTCAAGGGCCGGGGTCTTGTCAGCGATATCTTGCCATGATACGGCCATCATGCGAAAGGCATCCGCTGGGTGGCTTGTCCAATCGTGACGCGGCGATTGGCGGTAAGCCTTTTTATTCTCGTCGTACTCACGTTGGTATTGCCGCAGCGCCTCTATCCCTTCGCGGCAACGTTCTGCGTCAAACCACACGCAAGGCAGCGTCATGCGAACGGCTTGGATGCCGCTTTGCACGCCAATGTCCGGCACCACCGCGAGCTTGGCAACATCCAGATGCACCGCGAGCTGCTCCACGATGCTTTTGCCGGTTTGTAGCGACTTTGCCCGGGCGTCGTGTGGGAGGTAGTGCTTGGTGTAGCGATAGCCTTTGCCCAGCACCACATCGGCAATGTCGTGGATGTCTGCGCCTGAGACGGCATAGAAGTCAATGATGCGGATTTCGCCGCGACCGATCTGGTAGAACCATACTGCCGTATCGTCCCGGTAACCCAAATCCCATGCGGTATAGGTCGGTAGGTTGGGATCGTACGGTACATGACAGATACGCCCTTGGTCTTGTGCCTCGCGCATTTCCTTGCCGAAAAAAGAGCCAAGGATCGCAGCCTCAAAGCTGCACTCATATTCCTGCAAGTATTGATCCTCGGCCAATTGCGCCCGTGCGGCGGCTAATTCGCCGCTAGGGAGTAGCCCGCTGGATGAGGCTGGTAGGCGCAGCAGGAACCATTCGTCAGGGTTGCGTTGTGCGGTTTCGTACACTTCCCAAAACTGGTTGCGCCCCTTTGGTGTGCCGCTAAATACGCACCAACCTTGGTAATCAGATAGGGCTGGCCTCAAGACATTCCCAAAGACGCTGGGCCGAAAGTCAGCGAATTCATCAAGATACAAGCCCGCGAACCCCAAGCCCCTGATATTATCGGCTGAATCAGCCCCGAATAACCCGATCTTGACGCCGTTCTCCAGCGTCAGGGTCATCTGCACCTCGTTGGCCTCTTTCAGGGCAGGCGCGGCAAACATCTTGAAGTAATCCCATGCAATGCGTCGTGCTTGATTCGCGTAGGGGGCGACGTATCCGAATAGCCCTGTCTTATGAGGAAACGTAATGGCAGCCCTGATGATGTCGTTGACGGCAGCGACCGTCTTGCCTGCGCGTCTATGGGCGACGATGCAGCCCCACCGCTGTTTCCGATCATGAAACGGCATGAACGCTTTGCGCGGTGCGTACTGTATGACTATTGGGGCGGGAGCCATGTGACAACCAACTCTTTCCCATCAGCGCCCGTCAGCTCGTTTTTTTCCCGCTGGGAAAGGTATTGCTTACCAAGCCAAACCAGCATCGTCGTGTTGCCCTCTTCCAAGGCACGCCATTGGTGACGGCGTAAAGACATCTTGCCGCCCTCTATGCCGCTTTTATAAATCTGGCAAAACTTCTCGTCGCGCAACAAAGTTTCAACGCTACAACCGAGCCAAGCGGCGATTTCGGTCTGCGTACATTGAATGCCGGCCAGTTTTTTTACGGCCTCGTAATCAATCTCAAAGCGAGGGCGACCGCCGCCCTCCCCTTGGTGGCCTTGTTTGAGTTGGCCGGTGCGTTTGCTAATGCGTGTCTCTTTGCGTCTCATGCCGCGGCCTTGAACCGTTCGCCGGTAGATTCAAGCATGGCCTTTTGCCCGGTAAAGTCCTCCCAGCGTTTAACGATCACATCAACGTACTTGGGGTCTAGTTCAATGATTCGGGCGATGCGTCCGTTCTTTTCGGCAGCAATAAGCGTCGTGCCGCTCCCGCCAAACGAATCCAGCACGATATCGCCGCCCTTGGTGTTGTTCAGGAGTTGGTACTCAAACAACGCCACGGGCTTCATCGTGGGGTGGTCTTCACTACGGCTTGGCCGGTCAAACCTCAGCAGCGTGGTTTGTTTGCGATCAGACGCCCACAAATGGCCAGCGCCATCTTTCCAACCATAAAGGCACGGTTCGTGCTGCCAATGATAATCTTGCCGCCCCATGACCATGCTGTTTTTCTGCCATATTAAGCATTGACGCACCTGCCAACCCGCGTCTTTGCACGCTCCGCGAAAATTGTAGCCCTCCGAGTCACCGTGCCAAATGTAGAACACCGCTCCCGATTTCATCACCGCGTCAGCTGTTACGAAGGCGTCTCGCAGGAAGGCGCGAAACTGCTCGTCGCCCATGCTGTCGTTTTGGATAGTTAATGCGTCTTTGGTTCCGCCTGTGTACGCCACGTTATAGGGGGGGTCAGTCAGCAACATATCTACCCGCTGATTTCCGCATAAACGTTCCATTGCGGTCATTTCTAGGCTGGAGCCGCACATTACCCGGTGCTGCCCACACACCCATACGTCCCCAAGGCGCGTGACAGGCTCCACGGGCGGCTCTGGGGTGTCATCGGGGTTAGTTAGCCCCTCCGTCCCCGGTTCAGCCAATAGGGCGTCTATTTCGTCCGTATTGAAGCCTGTGAGGTCTAGGTCAAAGTCCAGCGCCTTCAGGTCGGCCAACTCCAGTTTGAGCATGGCCTCGTCCCACCCGGCGTTAAGGGCAAGTTTGTTGTCGGCTATGACGTAAGCCCGCTTTTGGGCGTCCGTCAGGTGGACAAGCCGAATGCAGGGGACTTCGGTTAGTTTTAGTTTGCGGGCAGCCAGTACGCGCCCGTGGCCGGCAATGATGCCATTAGCCTCGTCTACCAATACGGGGTTGGTGAACCCAAACTCGCGGATGCTCGCCGCGATTTGTGCCACCTGTGCATCGCTGTGAGTGCGGCTGTTTTTCGCAAACGGGATCAGGGTGGCAATCCCGATTTGTTCTATTTGCACGTTATCTTATCCGTCGCAAATCACCAGCATCGTCATACGCAATATCGCCCCGCAAAATTCCAGATAGCACTTTGCGCTGCGTTGACGACATCGGCGCATCCGGTTCCGTCATCCCGCCGATACTATTGCTGTATTGATAAGCAGCTCTTAAACGCTCTTGCATCGGGTTATTTATCTGTGAGCGGCTTTGCAACAAGCCACGCATCCGCTCAATCGCGGCGCGAGCATCGTCGTGACGAAAATCTGGGTTGTTGCTTTCAAGGCTTTTCAATAACATCCGGTTCGCGCCCTCGGCTTTTTGAACGTTCAGCCCGGTTTGCTTTGCAATTGCTGCGGCATCTGCAAGCCGCTCCGCCTCGGCCAATTCACTTGCGGTTTGCGGACTCATACGACCCGCCTGCATCGCTCCTTCCGCGACATCTTGCAAAGTTCCGGCCTTTCGCGCCACGTTCGCTGCTTTTGCAACGCCACCAATAACCGGGACGCCCGCCAACGTAGAAAGCCCCATTCCTACCGTATCGCCCTCGCGCCGCGCCCGCTCAAAGTCACGAACGGCCTGTGCTTGGGCAATTCCCGGCACAAAACCCGCGCCAACGTCCGCAATTACGTCAACCGCATCCGCGTTTTGCGGTTGGTTCAAACTTGTCATTTGCTCTAACCGTCGGCGTAACTCGGCTTTTTCTTCAAAATGCCGTAGTGCCGCTGCCATTTTTTCTCGGGTTGAAGGCATTAGTTAAACCTCTCAAGTTTGTACGACAGGCTCGCAATTTCGCCCACGATCTTGTGCGACATGGATTCCTCCGAGTGCGAGGGTAGGATTTTGCTACTGGTTCGTCAACTGCACGACGCTGTACGGCAAGACGAGCGCGAGCGTGCTTTCGTCAGGCAAGCCGTGCTTTTCAAGGAGTTCCTTTTCGGCGGGGTAGACCAGCATTGCTCCCTCGTACTGAAACATTTGCGCGTTCGCCACACCCTTTTCCACGCCCTCAAAGTCATCCAGCGCCACGACCGTCTGCGGGTGGGCAAACTCCGCAAGCAGCCGAGCGTCTCGGGGCGAGAGGCGACCATCCAAGAACACCATGTCGGTCTTGATCTTCTCGCGCACCAGATGCTCAAACATCTCGGTGCTGCCTTTCATCGGATACTGGTTGACCTTAAAGGGTAGTTTGATGTCGTTGCTGTTATCGCAGGTGTGAACCTCGGCACCGCCCGAGGCGAGCGCGAGGGTGGACTTGCCGATGTAAGTCCCGACCTCTGCGATCTTCTTAGGCTTAAACATCTGCACCGTGGCGTGCAGGCACCAAAAGGTCGCAAGGCTGATGCTGCCTGTCTGGATTTGTGCCGTAGGCCGTAGCGCCTCCAGCATATTCATCTGCTCTACCCACGGCATTTTCGGGTGACTGACGACGTTTTCCAGCAAAGTTTCCCAAATCATGCGGCTCGTGCGTTTGCGATTTAATCTAATCATGTTAATTTCTCCCTATGTCAACCTTCGTGTTTTTCCACGTTGGCAGCGATCTGGCTATGCCAACGGCTATGGTGGCGTCGGTTAAAAAACATAACCCCGGCGCTGAAATCATCCAAGTGACCGACCGCGTGACTCCAACTGTTGAGGGCGTCACTTGGGCGCACCCCACGACGGGCGACCCCGCGCATCTGATGTTTTGGCGCACGCAAGCCTTTGCGGCGTTGCAGCTCTCCCAGCCCGCTCTCTACATGGACACCGATATGCTGGTGCGTAAGCCCATCCACCCCGAGCTGTTGTTGGGCGAGGCCATCATTGCGGTGTGCCGACGCTCGTTCATGCGCGATGCAATTTTTAACGTTTATCAGCGCGGTCAGGATTACTCGGAATACGCGAACAAGACGTTGGATCAGATTTACCCGTACCTCGGCTGCGTCACGATCACCCCCGATGCGGGCGTCTGGGCAAAGCTGGCCGAACGCTATGCCGCCCTGCCCGATAAGTTCAAGGCATGGTACGGCGATCAGGAGGTTTTGCGGGATTACGTTCACAGTCTCTCGCCCTTGTTTGTTAGAAAACTGGACGAATATCGGTATGGGTGTTTGCCCGAGCATTTTGCCGAATTTCCCTCGCCCGTTATCGCGCATTACAAAGGCAAACGGAAAGCACAGATGTTCACCGACGCTGCTCAGGCTTGATGGCATCGTCGTATAACGCATACAGATCGCGTATGGCGGTTTCTGCGTCACGGGCGACGTAATACTCGCCTCTGCCGTCAAACACGTTGCGGAAGGCTGCTTGCGCCTCGCGTAACCGACCCTTCGGCATCTTGACCTCTACCCAGCACACCCACGACTTCCCGTCTGGGAGCGTGCGAGTCACGAGTTTGTCAGGGATGCCGTGGCCCGCCTTCCCAAAGTCGGTGACCGTAAAGCCTACCTTACGGAGCGCGTCCGAAATCAGCGCGTCATTACCGTCACGGCGGGCGGCATACCTCATCGCTTTTTCAACACCCACATTTGTGGGTAGTAATACATTTCGCTAAACGTCCCGGCCTTACCATCCACCATGCGAGAAAGTTCGTCAAAGAGCGACAGGATCAACCGGCGGTCGTTCGGTTTGTTGCCCCCAAAGTGCTTGTTGAACTTGGCGGCGTAATCGGGGTTGTAGGTGCAGCTCATGTCCTCAATGACGTAATACCCGCCCGAGCGCACCCAGTTCTGGCAATGCACTACCGTTCCCACAATGTCCTCGGCAATATGGCTACCGTCGTCCACAAAGAGGTCGTAATTACGCCGCTCTACCGTGCGAGCGTCAGCAATGGTGATTTTGACATTCGGCAAGTCTTTGCAAAGATCAGCGCACTCAGGGCGTATGTCAAACCCCTCAATGTCGCTGGCCGGTAAGTAATTCGCCCACATCCGCAAGGAAGCACCACACGCCACCCCGATCTCCCCGATCCGCAGTTGTGCGGTTCGTCGGTACGGCGTCAAGTCAGCAATCAGCTTTTCGTAGTGCTGGGTGTAACGGCGCTTGATGTTGCCTTTGTCCGAGCCGTAGAGGTCGGCAAGGCCCGTGAGCGAGACTTCCGTAAGGTCAACTTCACCTGTCTGCGGCGCGTACTCCTCGGGTTTAACGGTATCCAAGTATCGTCTAACACCTCCTCGTTCCGCGCCTCGTTGATGCACCGGATTAACCATATTTGCCACCATGTTTGATTGCCTTTTGTTCTATTTAACGGAGGAACTTGCACAATATCTTCTCTGGGCTGACTGAACTTACTCTCGGGGTATAGAGTTTATTTTTCAAAATATCCCGCTTTAACTGACTGTTCGTGATCTGCAATATATTGCTTGATTGACCTTGTACCACGGCGATCTCTGGTCTGAAATTGCAGCAATCGGTACGCAAGGTGATAGATGTTATCTCCACCTCTTGGTCTTCTCCCTGTATTAACTTCTATGTATTTCTTCAAAAGTTCTATGTCTATCTTAGGTTTTATCGTTTCAGCCATCTTAAACCCCTGATGCTTGGAAGCCCGGGAATGGCCCCCCTACCCCCCACTTCTGCGGAAGGTAGCGAGGCCAAGCCTATGCCCGTATAGCCACGGTTTTTAGGCCCGCTGGACTTTGGTAAGCGGTATCCAGCCCGATCCAAACGACCGGCCCTCCGCTGACAGATTTAGCCCATGTCAAGGGGCTGCGTGTTGGGGTGTTTGACATGACCAGAAAGGTCATGTGAAGATACCGACACGCGATACAGCAATTTCAGCGTAAGACCATTCCCCCGGTCGCGTCAACCCCCCGTCTGGGGGGTTTTCGTTTCTGGCCCCCTATAACCGCATTAGCGGCCTTTAACGGGCTTTACCAGCCCAGCCTTTACCAGCCCAGCCTTGACCTGCCACAGCCTTTGCTGCGGGATGCGCCCGTTGCGTATCCAGCGCGATACCGCTGGGGGGCTGACGCCGAATGCCCGGGCTATGCCAGCCGGGGAACCAAACTTCTTAAGTGCTTGCTGAATGTCCATCGGTGTATGTTAACTGCCGTTAGTTTTTTTCTCAAGGGGGTGTTGACAACGCTCTTAACTTGTGTTAATATACGCCCATACGCTAACCACAGAGAGGTTTGTATGTCGCAGTTAATTCGCATCCCTTGGAAGTTTTACATGGATCATTACGAGCGTGGCTTGCCAACGCCGGAAGAAGTCCGTACCACCAAGTCCCACGTTTACATCAGCGCAGACGACCCGCACCTCAATGCGCTGTGGTCTGACGCCGAGCTCTACGCGCACAAGTTTGGCCCCGATCTTTGCCCGTCTATCAAAGCTAGCGCCAAGGCCACGCTTGCCGCCATCAACAAAGTAGTTGACGGGTTGGAATAACCTCGGTTAATCTATCTCACGTTGACAAACACAACACAGGAGCAACAGAAATGTTCAACGTCCAACGACACATCTACGGCCTTTACTGCGAGATGGAACTGCACTACGAGATGGACGCCGACGAGCGTGGCGCGTTCGTAGACCTCAAAGAAGTTTGGATACTCGGACACTACCCCGAGGGTTGCAATAGCAGCGCGGCGCATCGCGGCGATTACGTCAGCATCAACGCCAAGGCTGACATTGGGTACATGACGTCTGCCGAGCTTGAGGATTTAGAGGCCGCTTGCCTTGCACACGCCAAGGTCTGCGCTACGGATGTGGACTATGAATAAGCGTTCATCGGCATGGCCTGCCGTAATCGGCATCATCATTTGCTACATCATCGCCGCCGTTATTGAACCTTGCGACGGCCACAGTTGCGCGAACGAGGTGACACATGGAGGACGATGACGACAGCTGGTGGCACCAGCAGGATTTGGAAATGCAGGAGCGCGACGAAGAAGAACGTATTGCAGCCTGCAACAAAGCATTAGACGAACTGAAGGAGTACGACGATGAAGGTGTATGAAAAGATCGCGGCGATTACCGCCGAGTTAAGCAAAGTCGGTATCAGCAAAGACAGCAAGAACCAGAGTCAGGGCTACAAGTTTCGCGGCATTGACCAAGTGTACGGTGCGCTATCCCCGCTGCTTGCGAAGCACGGCTTGTGCATTCTGCCCCGCGTTACGGCACGCGATGTCGTGGAGCGGCAGAACCGACAGGGTGGTGCGCTGTTCTACGTCACCCTTTCAGTAGAGTTTGATTTTGTCGCCGCCGAGGATGCGAGCAAGCATACCATCGTGACGATTGGCGAGGCGATGGACTCGGGCGACAAGGCCAGCAACAAGGCAATGAGTGCCGCGTACAAATACGCCGCGTTTCAAGCGTTCTGCATCCCGACCGAGGGCGACAATGACGCTGACGCAATGACGCACGAAGTGGCTGCACAAGACCCAGAGGTGTTGGCGCAGATCGCCGCGTGCGACAGCAAGAAGGCGCTGCGTGCGCTGCTTAACGAACTGCCTGTGCCAGCGCGTGAGCTGCACATGGATGCGTTTATGGCTCGCAGCAAGCAGGTGCAATAATGGAACAGCGCACAGACGATTGGTTCGCAGCACGGCTTGGCAAGGTCACGGCCTCCCGGGTGGCCGATGTAATCGCTAAGACTAAAAGCGGTTACTCGGCCTCCCGCGAAAACTACATGGCTGACCTTATCGTAGAGCGGCTGACGGGCCAGAAGGCCAGCAGCTTTAGCAACGCAGCAATGGAGTGGGGGACAGAGCAGGAACCCCACGCTAGGGCCGCTTATAGCGCGTTTACAGGTGAGCTGGTGGAGGAGGTGGGCTTTATAGACCACCCGCGTGTTGCGAACTCTGGCGCGTCCCCAGACGGTCTGGTGGGCGATGGTCTCGTAGAGATCAAATGCCCTGCGACCGCGACCCATTTAGACACGCTGCTCGCGGGTACGGTGCCGGGCAAATACATCGCACAGATGCAATGGCAAATGGCCTGCACCGGGCGCAAATGGTGTGATTTCGTGTCCTACGACCCTCGGTTGCCTGATCACCTGCGGTTGTTCGTTGAGCGTGTTGAGCGTGACGACGATTACATCCGAGCGCTGGAAGGCGAGGTCACTTTGTTTTTGGCTCAGTTGGAAGAAAAGTTAATCAAATTACAGGAGTTGAACCGTGGTTAAGCAATTTGATCCAAATATGCGTGGCGTGCTGTTTAAGAACGATAAGCAGGGTAATGACAAGCGCCCTGACTACCGTGGTTCATGCGTCATTAACAACGTGGACATAAACGTATCGGGTTGGATACAGACGAGTAAGAAAACGGGCGATAAGTTTATGTCGCTGAAGTTTGAGCCAAAGGGCGAGGGCCGTTTGTCACGCACAGGCGAACCGCAACGCACGCCGGATAAATCACCGCAACTCACCGAGGACAACTGGGCAGACGTTGACATCCCCTTCTGACTTTGAGGCGCGGTTTAGGGCAGCGCGTAACGCCGAAATGGTGGTCGCGCTGTACCTGCTCGCACGCGGTCACACGGTGACGTTGCCCAAGCGGCGATTACGCGCTGATTTTGCCGACCGCAAAGAGTTTGCTGACCACGGTGATGTGTACGCATCAGGTAAGCGCATAGAGGTGAAGCACATCAAGCATGACTTTGAGTATCAGGCATGGCCGTTTGAAACGGCGGCGATCTGCGCCAAGAAGTCGTTTGATGCTGCCGATCCTCGCCCTGACTATTACTACATCGTCAACGCTAGTCTAACGGTGGCCGCGCTCATAGACGTTAAGACGACGTTTGCCGATTGGCTGGTGCGGAAAATCACCGACAAAGAGCGCGGTTATAACTATGACGTATATGCGGTAACGCCCGAGTACCTCGGATGGCGTTACCTAGATTTTGAGGAGCGGCTGTGAAGCGCATCTTTCCCATTGGCACGCTGCCCGACCAGATCGCCACCGCCGTCGTGCGGATGGCGCAGCACCTGCCGACCGACAAACCGTTTGCGGTGACGGTGGAGGTGTGGAAGAAACCGCGCACCCATCAACAGAACGCTTACCTTTGGGGCGTGGCATATCCCGCGATCCTTGAAGGCGGCGGTGAAATGCTTAGAGGCTGGAGCCGTGATGACATTCACGAATATATGGTGGGCGAGTTTGGCGGATGGGAGATGCTAGAGGGTTTTGGCCGCAAGCGGATGCGCCCGGTGCTGCGCTCCTCGCGGATGACCAAACAACAGTTTTCCGATTACCTTGACTGGCTGTCTGGCAAGTGTGCAGACATGGGCATCATTATCCCAGAGCCTAATTATGAACCTGCGTAGCGAGGCCAAAGGCCGTGGCTGCATGGTGCGATTGCCGTGCTGCAACCACAATTCCGAAACGGTCGTGCTGGGGCATATTCGGATGGCAGGCATCAGCGGCATGGGCCATAAGTCTGACGATCTCTTAGGCGCGTGGGTTTGTTCAACGTGTCACGCAGAAGTAGACGGCCAGACGCACGTTACAGGCTTATCCCGCGACGAGCTGCGCCTCGCTCACTTTGAGGGAATGGCGCGAACCATTGACCAGTTGCGAAAAGAGGGGCTGGTATGAACTTTTGGTGCGATACCCCGTACATTACGGCATACGTCCGCAATGAGTTCTTGTACGACCAGCAGGAAGGGCATGGCGAGTTCACGCTTTGCACGGTGTTCGGCTTCCGTGCTGAACCCATGCGCGTACCGTACTTCCAGATCATGCTGGAGAACGGCGCACAATGGGCCAGAATCCCGGTTCATGCGCTATGCAGCAAGCCCTGTCCCGAGATGGCGTTACAACTTGTTACATGGTGGGACAGCTTCTCGCGCAACTGTCAGGTCAAAGAGGTGGCGTTCCTACGCAACCACCGCGTTAAGTCCATAGGGCGTGACGGGGTGCAGCGCCCCGGGACATACCTGATGACGGTATTCTGGTGCGACGGAGGGTGGAGCGAGGTGCCTGACCAGTCCAAAGACCACCACATCATTGCGCTGGATTCGGGCCAGTTTATTGCTTACCCGAATAACAGGCTTTTGTGGGTAGACCCGTCGTGGATCAGCGGGGACGTACCGCGAGGGTGGAAATCACCGTTAGCCAACTACACCGTGGAGGGTATGCCGTGAAAACGATTCTAGAGGCATTACAGCGGTTTTGGCGCTATGACTGGCGTCATGTGCCGCCCCCTAACTGGGCCGCTAAACGAGGGTCAGGGAGGGTCTACTGGTGATTATTGATGACCAGTCGCCGCCCGGGTCGTGGGCAACCGAAATGGCGCGGATGCCGTGGCGCTACAGCCAAGAGGTCAAAGTGGAGCAAGCGTTAGCGGCGATCCGACAGGCAGGGCTTGCGTTAGAGGCAACCGTGCTAGCGTTAGAAATTAAGACGCTAAAAAACGAGCTAAAAACATTGTGCGCTCGTCCCGACGGCGCTTAACCAGTCCCGGCAGCACCCGCCCTGCCGCCTTTGTCCACATCAGGAAGGCGTCAGCAGCGCCCTCTATGTCCCCTCGGTTGTAGCGCATACGGATGCTGCTCCGCTGGAGGTTCCCAAGGCCGACGTTGAAGGCAAAACTCACCAGAGCGTCAAATTGGCCTTGATGATTAACAGCAGCAGGGCAAAGTCGGGCCACGCCGCGCTCAAACCGGCCAAGGTCTTGAGCAAGGATAGCGTCCACCTTTCCCATCGTGAGGCTCCGATCCCAGCCCTCGGGTATCGGTAGGTTCTTCCGATCCTCATACTTCACCGCCAAATGGGCTGGGTCAATAACGTGGCCGACCCCGACCGTCCATAGCAGGGCCGGACACCGATAGGGTCGCATCCTTACGCCCTCATGGTGCTTAATCATCGCCTTGGCGGCGTCTGACACCTTCATTTTTTCTGGAAGGCTTGCGTCCCAAACCAAAAGGCGATGATGGACGACAGGATCAGCATTTCATCGTCGCTAAACACGTTCTCCATCGCAATCGCAAACGGGATGCCCGTCGTGTAGGCGTACCAGACGCCTGCGATGTTTAAAGCCACAAGCTCCAACACAAAGATGTAGGTCACCACCGGGCGCACCGAGGCGCGTAGGTTAATCATCCATTGCGATGCGCCTTCGCCAATCTTGATATCGTGTTCGTAGAGCGCCTGACGTTCCTCGCCCGCAGTCTGAATCTGGATCTGATCTAGTTTAATTTCTTCAACCTTTGCCTGCGCGATAAAGCCTTTCTCGGCCAACGCCAACTCACGCTCCTTCTGGGCGGCAACAAGAGCCAACTCGTGCTTCTTATCCTGCCGGTCTTGAAAGATAGACAGAATCTTGGGCAGACCACCTGCCAAGAAAGACAGGAAAGTTGAGATCATGGTCATCATTTGTCGGCCTTCGTTTCTAACCGGTCAAATATCTTGCCGAGCATCTCTTTGATGTCAGCAATGTCGGTTTTGTAGTCGGCCTTCGTGACGTAGGTATGCGGCATCTCGCGCACATCATCATCCAGACGCTCAATGGATCGGCTGATGTTATTCAGTATCCAGCCGCCAAAGGCTCCGGCTACGCCAATGATGACGTTGAAAAAAACCTGAGTGTCCATCGTTAGACGCCCGGTTCAGCCATCTCAGATTCAACCCACGATTGCGTGGCTTCATCCCAAGAATGCATCTTCCCATCGCTTGGCATTGGCATTAACATTTTAAAGCATCTCATAAAGCATCTCAACATTTGTAAACGGCAAACTGCTTGCTGAAACTGTCACGGTTCCTGCTGAAACGGTGATCGTTGATTCGTCAACGGCAGGCTCTGCTGAGACTTCTGCCGTCTGCGCAAACTCGCACTCAACCCACGCCATTGCGCCGTGGTTCCAGTTCCATTGAAAACCCGGACGATCCACGGGCTTTGGGTCGCGCACCACCCACTCAGCGTTCAGCCAAGCGACTTCCTTGCCCTCTGGCGCTTCCGGCTTGGCAGGAACTTCGTACCAGCCTGCGTTACCGTCAATCTGCTTGACCGGGTAATGGCCTTTGAAACTGTGCAGCGTCATGTTTGCCTCACTGGAGCGGGAACGCCGTGGTCGGCGGGGTGAAGTTGCTGGTGTAGCGGGCGATGCCTTTGGTGATGCGAAGGTCGTTAATGTAGCCGTTAAATGTTGCCAATGAAGCATTGTATGTGCCTACCAACATTCGACCTGTGTTTGCGTAATTTCCTGTGTCAGCAATGCTGGAAATAAGCGCTCCGTTTAAAAAAGTTCTTGTTGTTCCGCTTGCTCGCGTTACTGCAACATGATTCCAAGCAGAAGCCGACATAGTTCCAATGCTTAAATTGCTTATGTTGTTCCAAGACGATCCGTTTGTTGACGAGTAAAAAGCCGTGGCTCCGTTTGTGGCATTTACATAAATTAAGTAGTTGCCAAAAGAACCGCCAGCGTTGTTAAAGTCTTGGTTTATTACATAACCTACGTTAATTGGGCTGTTTAAATAAACCCACATTTCAATGGTAAAATCACCCGTTCCAAAAATTAAGTTTGGCGACGTTGGCGCGAGTGACAAAAAGTCTCCCGTCCCATCAAACGACATTGACGACCCACCAAACTTGCTCTGCGTCGTGCTGATCTGCGCGTTGCCGACCGTCTCCAGATCGTTCTTTGCCGTTGCGTCGTAGATGCCGGCGTTGGTGAAGTTGCAGAGAAGTTGGGTGTTAGAGATAGCAGTAGGTGGCGCTGTAGGTACTGTTGTGTCGGCTGTGCCAACTAATACACGAAATCCAGAAATGTAGCCCGTCATGTATGTGCCGATTGAACCGTTGATTCTATCTGCACCTAACACATAACCGTTTGCTGAATTAGACAATGTTTTTGATTCAGTCGTTGATCCAATAGACGTACCGTCTCTGTACACAGTAAGAGTTGAGCCGCTGCGAACCCAAGCCATGTACACCCATGTATTTAATGTCCATGTGTAAGTTCCAGTAACTGATGCTTGATTTCCCTGCCCGTCAAACGACCGCCATAAGTTTGTAGTTCCAACTCTAAATACAAAATTTCCGTTATTTCCACTCGTATAGTAATTGTAACTACTACCAACTGACGTTTCTAATCCCGGAGATGCAGTTAAATAAATCCAACACCCAATCGTAAAGTCACCGCTACCAAGTGATGTACCGCTGGTCATGCTCAAATAATCCCCACTCCCATCAAAATACCCGCTGCCGCCATACGTCGCAGCAGACCACGCGGCTGTCGGGTTGAACGGGGAGAAGGCTTGTACCGATACGTCACCGGTGCGAGTGATCGTGTAGGCGTTAGAAGAATTGTCAATGAACCTGTTGGATTGGAACGTCAACAATGCGGTATTGCTCACCGCAGTTAACGGAGTTGTCGGAACTGTCAGCGTAGTAAGGGTCGGATCATACACAGCCGTGCCTTTTACAATACGCAGATTGCTGATGTACCCGTTCCAAAAGCCGTTGCCAGTATCAAACGCGCCAAGATAAATGGTGCCGCTGCTGTAATTTTGCGAATTAGTGCCTACGGCTTGACGATTACCGTCTACAAACAACGCGATCTGATTTGATCCAGTACCGGAACGAACCACAACAACGTGATGCCATTGGTTATCTGCGACCGTGTTAGTCCCTTGAAGGAAAGTTGATACGGTATTACCAAACACAACTCTTCCGCTAGTTGTATCAATGTACAACTGCATTGTGTACGAGTTGCCACTATTGCCAATGATGCTGCGGCTTGCACCTCCTGAAATGCTAAATACGCCGGTATTTACAAAGCACTCAATCGTGAAGTTACCAGTCCCAAAATCCATAGAGGCATTGGAACTTAACGTGCAATAATCCCCACTCCCATCAAAAAAGTTACTCCACCCCGTCTGACTAAACGGCGAGAACGTACCCTGCGTCGTGTTGCCGTTGCGCGTGATGGTGAAGGCGTTGCTGGACGAATCCAAGAACGTATTGTTTTGTGCGCCGTTTGTGCCGTTACCCGGCAGCAATAAAGTTACATACTCAAAGTATTCATCAACTGCAGCTGCAATTCTTCCAAACAACCCAAAACCTCGGGCTGCCGCAGCTCCAATTCGCGAAATGATAGGCATGGCTTTCAGCGGCTCCGCTTATTTGAACTGCGTTTGCGAGGTAAATACCGTAAACGCGGCGCTTCCTGTTTTTACAATGGTAAAGACATACGCGTCGATGCTTGACGCGTTGCCTGCCGACCAAGCTGTGCCGCCTTGATACTTCGGGGTCACTGAAGTGCCATCAACCTGCACTGCGCTGTTGTAGTACGCGGTGCTGCCCTGCGTAACTAAAAACGCGACCGTAATGCTTTGGCCGGTTGAGAGCAGGGTGTTAAGCGACGTACCAGAGGAGCCGCGAAAATTCACAGTCCAGTTAGCCGACGCGTTGCTGGTGTAGTACAGAACGCTTTGCGTCGTGACGTCGTAGTTAATGGTTCCGGTCGCTGCTATTGCGCTGATCGTTGTTGTTTCCGCGGCGTTGGCTAACACTTGCGCGAGCACGCTACTCGTACCGTTAAAAGTTTGAGCGGCCGTAAATGTCGTCGCGGTGCCAGGCGCCACAAAATCAGTGCCCGCGGTCGCAGCGGTGAACGCCGAGGTGCCGTTGCCTTTCACAACGCCCGTCAGCGTAGTCGCGCCGCTGCCGCCGTTAGTAACCGCCAAAGTGCCGGTGACGCTTGAGACGTTGATCGTACCAAGCGTCTGCTTTAGCGAACCCGTTGTGTCATACGCGCCGTCGGTTGTCCAAGTGTCGCCTACCGCCAACGTCACTTTGGCGATGGTGCGTAAGGTGCTGTTGTTGTTGTACGAAATCGTTAGCGTAACGGCTGCGGTGTCTTTGTTCTCAATCGTGATGCTTTTAATCACGCGCCGCGTGGCTGCGGCGGGTGCGGCAACAAGGGTTACCGCGTTGGTGCCATTGAGTGCGCCGTCGTTTGCGCCTTCAGTAAAGGCCGATCCTGTGTCGTCAGCAAAAGCAGCCGTAAAGTCGGGGTTCGTGGTCGCTGCCGCGCCCGACATGGCGACCTCAATTGACTTCGTTGTAGCGTCAAGAATTAAAAGTGCCATGTTAGTTCCTCACGAAATAAACCACGCAAACGCATTAGAGCCGCCACCGCCTCCACCGCCGGATTGAGCGACCCATGCGAGCGATCCCGTGCCATCTGAAGCCAACACATAACCGTTGATGCCTGCCGTGTTGGGCCAAGTATAAGTGATTGATCCCGCCGAGGTAGCGGCAAGAAAGCCGACATACCCCGACGATGCGCCAATAAACCGCAATGCTGCAACATTGGCCGAGCTGATAGACGCTTGAGTGCTAGAAAGCGTCGTTACCGTGCCGGTTGTAACGAGCGCCACCGCCGCGTTGATAGACGACACCGAGGCTTGGGTCGCCGTAAGCGTGGTCACCGCTGCCGTACCCACATTAGCCGAGGCGATAGAGGCGCTGGTTGCCGTTAGGCCCGTTACCACCGCCGTCCCGACGTTAGCCGAGGTGACAGACGCACCGGCTGCCCGCAGATCGGTGACGTTTGCTACGCCTGCGTTAGCCGAAGCCACCGAGGCTCCCGTTGCCGTGAGCGTCGTGATAACCGCTGTGCCGACATTGGCTGATGCGACTGAGGCTTGTGTGGCCGTAAGGGTGGTAATCACCGCCACGCCCGCATTGGCCGAGGCCACCGATACGGCGTTAATATCTAGCCGGTTAGTGACCAACGTGCCAACGTTGGCCGAGGCAATGCTGGCTCCGGTAGCGGTCAGCGCCGTAATGGCTGCGGTGCCGATATTGGCCGACGCCACGCTTGCTGCCGTGGAGGTTAAGTTAGTAATCGTCCCCGTCGTAACGAGGGCGACCGCTGCATTGACCGAGGCAACCGAGGCGTTTGTCGCCGTGAGATTGGTGATAACCGCCGTGCCAACGTTTGCCGAGGTGACCGATGCGCCTGTGGCACGCAGATCGGTGATGTTGGCAACACCGACGTTAGCAGAGGCTACCGATACGCCTGTAAGCGTGAGGCTAGTGATATTGGCGGTGCCAAGGTTAGCCGAGGCAATGCTGGCCCCTGTCGCCGTTAAATCTGTGATAACGGCTGTGCCGATGTTAGCCGAGCCGATAGATACCGCGCCCAGCGCACCAATGTTGGCCGACGCGATAGATGCGCCCGTTGCCGTAAAGTTGGTGACCGTGGCCGTAGTGAACAACGCAACCGCTGCGTTAATAGACGCTACGGATGCGCTGGTTGCCGTCAGATTCGTAACAACAGCGGTGCCAACATTGGCCGAGGCAATAGAGGCCTGCGTAACGGTAAGCGTCGTAATGACGCCGACCGTAGCGTTAGCCGAGGCTGCCGATACCGCGCCAAGATCGGTCTTGCCGGTGACGGTGAGCGTGCCACCCACCGAGAGCGCCGAGGTGATGGATACGTTGGCTTGGAAACCCGCGTTGCCCGTCACCGTCAGCGTGCCGTTAATCGTCGTGTTGCCAAACGAGTTAGCGGCGTTAATCATCTGGAACCGTGTGCCGTCGTAGACAACGACCACGATTTCACCCGAGTTGATGTCACCTGCCGCAAGGGCTAATGCGCCATCGCGGGTGACTGCTTTTGCGCCTAACGACTCAATGTTGAGCGTGACAGGGCCGGTATTTGCGCCCGCCGCCACAAAGTAAAACATTTGGCCTGTGCCGTAGGCCGCAAGAACTGGCGACATTGTGCCGGTAATAGTGTCCACGCCAGCAATAGAGCCGATGAGCTTGGCTGCCGTGGACTGCACCTGCGACAAATTGGCTGCATCACCCGCGAGCGTACCCACCGCAAGGCCCGTGATCTTGTTGCTGCCCATCGGGATGTTGGCCGTGGGCGTCGTCTGACCGTCTTTCGTAATACAGTTCGTCAAACCTGTCGCAAGATCGGCGGTCAGGGCGTTAAACACCGTTGCGGAAATGACGGTGTTGGCAACGACAGGCTGGCCTGCCGAGTTAATGAGGAAGGTGCCGCTGCCGTTGTAGGCCATCTCTTTACTCCTGTGCCGTGATCGCGCCGGTTCGGCCCGCCAATTGTCCTGCAAGGGCTTGCTGGCGTCGGCGGCGTTCTATGTAAGCACGCATATTTTTTAATTCGTCTGCTGCAGGCGTTTCCACCACAGACGTTCCATCTTTCAAAAACCGAGTTTGTTCGCCTCGTAAAAGTAATAATCTTGCCAACTGATTGCGCGTTGCTTCAGGCATTCGCAATTGCGAAAACTTACGCGCCGCGCTAGTTGCGAGCGAAGCGCCGCCCGTCTGCGCCGCAGCAGCAAGATCAATCGCATCTGTTGCGGCGGCTTGATCCTCTGCGCCTGCGAGCAATCTGCCCGTCTGCGAGCCTTGGCCTGCACGCTCCACCCGCTTGAGCTCTTCTTGCTGCAAAATTGTTTTTTGAAACTTTCTAAAATCGTTTCCAAAAATAGCGCGTAATTTTCCCTGCAGTTCTGGTTCTTTATACATATTAAGCAAGCGCGTCTGACCTGCTTGCCCACCTGCCATAAGACGCAAACTGTCTACTGCGCCAACTTGAAACGCCTCCAATTCTGATGGCGTCATTTTATTGGTTAATTTTGACAGCGATTCTGAAGTTTCACCGAATGCTTTGCGACCTTGTTCCACGGCGTTTTGCAGTTCAGCGAACCCAGCGAACGTACTGCGAGCCGTAGCGTAATCAGGGGACAACGAGTCAAGTTTTTTAACCAACAGCAAACGCAACTGATCTGCGTCTGCCGCTTCGTTTTTATTGCCTTTGCGTAGCGCCGCTTCTCTTTTATCCCATAGCGAGCGTTTCAGTTGATCAGCAGACGCAAACGATAATTCGTCGCCCTCTTGTAGCTTACGCAAGTCTACTTTTTGCTCGCCTCGGCGTATTGCGCTACGTTGTGCCGCGCCTAAATCAAGCCTAGAACGGTCAAGAATGTTTTTTAATTCCGCATCAATTGGAAATGCAACTGTTCGCAGTTTTTCATAAAGCGGGCCGGCGGCTTTTTGTTGGCGCTCGGCAAGGCTTTCTAATTCATCCTCTGCGCTGCGCGTGACGCCTGTAAAACGCTCTGCAGCTCTTGTAATTGAGGGGCCGCGTTGTTTTTGAATGCGGCGAGTTTCCCGCGCCGCCAATTCTTCCGCTGAACCGGGCAGATTACGCAGCAACCCTAGCTCTCCAGTTGTTGATCGCCCGGTAGCAGCAATTGTCGCGTCGGGGCCGAGCTTTCTTAACCGCGCTTCGGCAATGGTGATCGGATCGGCATCGCCCCTTAAGACACGGGCCTCCATATCGCGGATTAAAAGTTGCGCGAGACGTTCGCGGGCAGGTTCTATCGCGTATTTTTCTTTGATGCCCGGGGTGCGCTGGGCAATTTGGCTGCCTACCATGCCCAACCCCTTGCCAGCCACGCCAAGACCCGTGCCAAAAGCGGCATTGATTGCCGTTCGGCGTGCAACATCCTCGGCAAAATCACCGGGGGTTTCTGCTTCCGTTTCGCCAACGGCTGAAATGGCGCTAGTGCCAACAATAGGCTTTAGGAATTGATAGCCTTTCTGCATAGCAGTTGCACCTAGACGCGGCGCACCCAGCCCTAGCGACAATGGCGCACCTATCACGCCACCTAAAACTTCTGTTGCCATCGCTTCGCCCGGGCGTTCTTCGCGGAAACTTTCTACGCCACCGCGAAACGCTTCTCGGGCAGGTTCATACATTTGCTCTGGGCGAACGGTCGGGGCAGGTTGCCTTGCATACCCTGCGCCTGCATACGCACCGGCCTGACCTTGAGCGGCAGCAGCGCCTGCTAGCTCGTCTGCAGCGCCCATAAAAACGCCCTGCAAACCCGTCATTAAGCGGCGTCCACCCGTTGGGAGGGCAGCGCCCGCTTCACGCGCTGGACGATCAAAGTTTGGGTTGGCTTTACGAACTTCAGCAATAACTTGCTCGTCCGTTAACCCCTCTGGCCCAGTAACCTTAAACCCTTCGCCGCTAGGCAATCTGACAATGTATTCTTGCTGTGCCATGTGCTTTACCTTGGTGGCAAACGCTCAACGGTAATGCCTGACGTACCTTTCTTTGGCGCAAACCGTTTGTATTGGAAATCATACTCAACCGGCTTGTAACCAATTGTGCCGCCGTACATTTCTGACCAATAATTTTCGTAGTTCGCCATTGATCGCTGAATTTCACGCCGAGCGTTTCCAATGGCGATACGCGCATCTTCTGGGTCAAGCGCACGGTCAATAGCGCCAAATATCTTCTCAAAGCGCGGCCATTCTTTTTCGGTCATGGTGCCGTATGCACCGCCCGTTGTTGACGATTCACGCGCTTGCGTCAACGCTTGCACAGAGGTCAACTCGCGCAGCAAATTGTAGGCTTGCGCGGCAGATCGGGCCTGTGGCGTTATATCAACAGGGATTTGTCCGACAAAACCGAAAATCTTGTCTGTACCGGGATTGTTTTCAAGCTCTGCCAATTGGTTGTCAATGAGCGTTAAGCGAGCAAGGCCGTCCATTGCCGCTCTTCGTGCTTTTGGTTCGTCTGTTTTTAGCGCGTTTGCGTCTTTAGGCGGCAGCGTTTCAATAAGCGGCCTTCGCGGAGGCGGCTGCTTCATAGGCGACTGCCCCATTGGTGCGCCCATTAGCCCTTGTGGCGGCATTTGCGGAGGAGGCTGGCCCATTGGGGGCTGCATTGGAGGCGGCCCCATTTGCGGCTGATTCGGCTGCGACTGAAACGGAAACCGCAGCGTTGGCGCTGGCAACCCGGTTTCGTATTGAAACCGGCCTGCGTCAAGACCAAATTGGCCGCCTTTAACTATAAATTCTGCGATTTGCGACGGCGTAAGACTAGTTTGCTCAAATGAGCGAAGCACCGTGTCGTCCTTGTAATCGCTAGCCGCGTATTTTGCCCAACTGTCTGGCGTAAAATCTTTTGGATTCAACCGAGTCGTTTTTTCTTTTGGCGTTTCTAACATCTGCGCGAGACGCTGCGCCAATACCGGGCGATTCTTAAGCGCAGCCGCACCGACGCTAGTGGAGGCCATATTGAGGGCTTCTTCCGGTGATTTGACGTAGCGCGAGGTCGGCGTGACTTCAGCCAGCGTTGTCTCTGCGGGGGCTGCCGCTAACATCTGCTCGTAACTGCGATTGCTAAACGTATCAGGTGAAAGCATCCGAGCGCGGTATTGTTCATCCGTTTCGCTCGGCAGTCGCTTCATGGCCTCTACGTTTTGCGCTGACGGCTGGTAGGTGTACCCGCCCTGCATACGCCCAAGAATCCGCTGTGCGTAATCACCCTCAATCTGTGATGCCTCGGCCTCGGCTTCTTTTGCCATGCGCCCCTCACGGGCGGTCAGGTAGCCCTGCAACGCTTTAACAAGCGGTGCGGCCTTCGGGATCGGCGCAGCCGTCCCTTCCATCGGCTGATATTCCTGTTGCGCGAGGGCTTCAGCAAGGGCGGCACGCTTGCGGGCTTCCTCTATCTGGCGCTCGTACTCGGTCGGAGCGCGGAACGTGCTGACGTATCGGACGCGATTACTCTTGGCCATAGTCAAAATCTCCTCGGTAGCTCCCTCCCTGCGGGGTCGTCATCCCGGGAGAAGAAACCCGGGGGCGAGGTGCCATACCAACCTGCGGTGAGCGCATCGGTGCGTTACGCGGTGCGCCCATTCCCGTCATGCCTGTGCCGCTCATGCTCTGGCCGTAACCGAGCGGGCGACCGCCCTGCATGGATTGCGGGGGGCCGTTAAAGTTCATGGCCTGCGGCGGCACGCCCGGGGCGGTGTTCGGCGTTGGCTGTGCGTAGCCAAGCCCTGCGGTCTGCCGATACGCCATGTCACGCTGGCCCGGGGGGGCGTTTAGCGAGGAATTGCGCTCTTGCATGGCAAGCATACGCGCCATCTGTTGAGGCCTACGATCTGGCTGAAATCCGTTCATGCGTGAGTCCTCAAAGCATTCCGTAGTAAACCATCTTGTAGCCTTCGGTCGGGTGGGTTGTTACGGCTTCTGGTTTAACCGCCTCCACCTCGTCAGCCATGACGCCACGCTGACGCTTGCCAAAGATGTCGTATTCATACACGCCTATTCCAAGCGGGTGTGTACCGACGCGCACGATGTTGGACTTTAAGCGGCGGTCAGAAAACAATCCCGGGAAGCCGCCTGCACCGCCGATTGCCGTGCCTGCCGCGCCGGCAAGGCTACCGAGTAATCCCATGCCAGCGTTGTACGAGCCGACTTGGTTCTGGTAGTTACGTTGCGCGAAATCGCCCGCCGCCTGCCCCGCTTGGAAGATCGGCGCGGGAGCCACGCTGACGCCGCTGTAGCCTTGGAACTGCGGAATTGAAACTTGGCCGCCCGAAAGCAATGCGCTGATCTCGTTGACAGGGAGCGAGCGGATCGCCGCCTGTTGTGCAAGCGCCTGCTGCACAGCGGTGTTGTAAAACTGCTGTTGCGCCATGTTTTGCTGAAATATTTGCTGCGTTGCTTGGTTGTTTGCGGCAATTCTTGCCTGTTGTTCTGCAAATCGTTGTGCAATGGCGGCATTTCTTGCCTCTTGCTGCTGCACAATCTGTTGGAACATTTGACCTTGCGTTGCATTCTGCGCTTGCTGGCGAGCCAGCTCTTGCTGCATCGCCTGCGCTTGCGCTTCGTTATAAAACTGCGACAGTTCGCGTGCTTGCCCTGCCTGCTGCGCTTGCCGTGCAAGGTTTGATTCTTGCGCCGCCTGCTGCTGGGCAAAGTTCTGCGCTATGGCTTGGTTGTACATTTGCTGCTGCTGCGCGCCTTGACCAAAAATCTGTTGCAACGCAGCGTTTTGTGCTTCCGTGGCCGACAAGCCTTGCTGAAAGTTTTGCGCGACGGCTTGGTTATAGGCTTCGTTTGCTTGTTGGCCCATGCCAAACTGCGCCATAAGCCCAGCGCGGTTAAATTCCTGCGCTCCAAGTGCTTGACCGAAACCTTGACCCAAGGCGGCGTTTTGCGCTTGTTGTGAGGCCAACGCTTGCTGGAAGTTTTGTCCAATCGCTTGGTTTTGCGCTTCTTGGGCGGTTTGCGCTTGTGCAAAGTTTTGCGCGATGGCGCGGTTCTGTGCT